>Ga0126342_10004507_pt1 | contig 23839 bp, 20 predicted proteins | sample Cyp1metagenome_FD_92528 | JGI IMG/M metagenome (GOLD analysis project Ga0126342, IMG submission 92528) | Coral microbial communities from Lord Howe Island, Old Settlement Bay, Australia - Cyphastrea 1 metagenome | ecosystem: Host-associated > Invertebrates > Cnidaria > Coral ...
GACCTATCAAAAACAGGAGGTTTTGGCCGAAAAATGCCCCCCCCCCCAGGTAAACCTGTAACCTTTTACGAGTGCCATCCGGAAGATCACGCCCCAGCACCTTCGGTGCGGGCGGATTTTTTGCAATCAAACGCAAGGCTTATTGCAAGTTCTCCCCAAGATCAGGTCTTGGACTTTTTAGAATATCCATCTGAAAGCTGGGATAATGGGATAGTTGAACATTTCCATATTAGTACATTAGGATGAATAAACATAAATAGACATATCTCTAGTTCTTCAGATACATGTCTAATTATCCCATTATCACAGCTTTGGTTTATCTTGATATCCTGGAAATAAGTGAAGAACTGGGTAAAATAGTGTGTGATGAAGAAAATCCATGTCCTATAGCATCTATTCCCTTGATTGGTCGTAGCCATTTCATCCAGTATCACAGGGGAATCCGCCACTTAGATGTTGACAGAATTAGCGTTTTGTGGCTCGTAATCTTGCTATATCCCAGTTGTCTTGATGGTTAAAATAGCAACTTAACTTACCAACCAGGAATCGCTAGTTCTATCATCTAAGAAGACTAAGTTAGCCTTTGTCCACTTATGCTTGGGGCTCTAATCTACAAAGTGGGGCCACCAAACGATAGCTAAGTTGGGGGCCACTTTGTAATATAAATTTAACTCCAATTTCACTATATTGTGTCTATCGTATTTAAACATGTATAATATCACGGATAAAATAACCATAAATAACCCATGGATCTTATAGTTAAAATAGATGATCAAATGTTCCTACGATAAATGGTACTATATCAAATATAGCCATTTATATCCATTTATAAGCACTAGTACTATCATCGTTTATAAATGGTGATGCATGGATCTTATAGTTAAATTTCATGGATCTTCTTGGGGGTGCCTCAAGGCTCTCCATGGGAGCGGTGGCCGCTGGAGCAGTGCTGCTGCGCATCTGGAGCCTTGGAAACACCATATGGATGTGGGTCAAAACCCTGTACCCCCAGTGAACCTCAAGGTTGATGGTCATCCCAAAAATACCACATGATTAGTAGGTTTTGACCCATACCCATATGAATCCGTTCATCAATAAGTCATTTGAATCCCGTCTTAAATCCGTTTTGTTGAATTAGAGTCTATAGGATTTGAACGGATTTAGAGCAACCCCCAAAAAAATAGAAATGTATAGAAATGTTGGGAACCTGGAACAGCCTGGAACATGGGGAAAACATCATCTATAGCATCCTGGAAACACTGTTCTATCTTTTTGGGTGTTGATGTATAGTAACTATAAACAGCTTAAATGGTGATTGAACTCGAACGCACAAACATAATATAACTCACCCATACCAAACTCTCAAAAAAAGGGCAACCGGGGAAGCCGCAGAAAACGAGGTTTCACCAGTTACTTGGACAACTGATCGGAAAACCGAACAAAGATGAACAAAGTTTGGAGGTTGAAACCTGCGTGGAACTGGCTATGGCAGTGGGATCTATGCTGAACAGTAGGATTTCCGGTGCAGCGGTTGGTTCATGAGGAAGTGCTGGATCTGGGGGATCTGGGGGCTTGGCTTCCCCTGGGCCAGCGAAATCCTGCACCACCAAAGGGATGGTTGAAAGCCTATAAATAATAGGATGTTTAATGATGTCTACCACCTATCACATTATTCGGATTTCGCAACCACCGTATGAAGTACCCCGCCAGTCATGGTAATATGTGGAAATCCCCGGCCGAAACCATGGTTGTTGCAGAGTTTCCAAAGGTGAGCACTCTGAGGTGCCCCACATCTGGTCCTTCAAGCTAAGCCTGGGCGTTAAATCCCAGGTTGTGTCTAAAAATGGGATGGATGTCTTTTGATATACCGCCTTTTTATGGGCAATTGTAATGTAATATAGGGAACTTAATATACGGAACATGATGATAAAACATGATAACACACATTTTTCTTGTGCTTTGGACTTTGGACCATGTTTCATTGTATGGTTGGTTCAGTCCCGCTTGATGGATGCCATGCAGCCTCTGGGGCCCCCGACCCCACGGAGCAGCAGTTGAAGACCCCTGTGCGATATGCCTGCGATGCGATCTGGCATCTTTTGGCAAGGGGAACTTATAGGAAATCAATCAAAACCGAGCGTCATTCCTTCTTTTTTCCATCCAAATGTGCTTTTGAGCTCTTTGAGTTTATATACCTTCAAGCAATTCTCCGAGCCAACTCGTGACATGAAGCAACCTGCAGCCACCCTTCCTGCAAAAACTTCAGCGGATGAACATCTTGTGAGCCAATGGAAGCTGATGATCAATCGTGGGCTCGTTTAATCAATTATTGAGGCCCAATTGAGGGAAACAAAACGCTGCTTTTTTCCAAGCAATGCAAAGCTGAGGAAAGGCCAGCGAGATTTGCACTCAGGAAGGTCCACAAGGCGCGGCTAGATCTGCACTAGATTTGATCATCATTTCAATGACTGAAATATCCTGCATTCAAATTTTCGAGAGTGTTTCTCATCATTTTCCTTACTCAAATGATTTTCTAATTATATTGCCAGGCTATACATTTGGTACCCCAAGACCATTCAGAAATCGAACAAACCCCAAATCATGGAGGCTGACCTGAGCCCCGTAGCAACACTTTCCACAGCCAATGAAGAAGCAACAGCGACCTCGCGGGGCAAGCTTGACAGCTTCACTGACAATTCAGTGATACTTCTGGGGGCTATACATTCTGGTTGATGGTTGACCTACCCCTCTGAACAATGATGGAGTTCGTCAGTTGGGATGATGACATTCCCAATATGATATGGAAAGTCATAAAATTCCATGGTTCCAAACCACCAAGCAGCATTGTTATAGCCTCGCAACACATGGGACATACTTGGGGAGCTTCATATACATATTTCAGAATCACCAGGCTTGGGATCCAAGTTGATCCGCGGGATCCATCTTGAGATGGTCAATGGCCGGTTTCAAAGATCCAATCCCTCTTGGTGATCCCGTGACAAGATTGACGTATTTTTCTTGGGATGGTCTTGCAATACCAAACCTATGAACCTATGAGTCATTTGATGGATTTAACATGATTTTAAATATGCTGAAGGAGGAACCCCAAGTGAACATGACAATCATGACAATGCCGAAGTCATGACTTACCGCGCATATGGGACCCCAGAATGTGACAGCTACGGTGGCACCTAATGGTTTATTGATCCCATGATGACAAGTGGATAATCCCCCAACCCCCAAGATGAAACACATATTTGGGACCATGAATTCGATGTTTTTTATAAATGAGGGATGGGATTATCCATTATTAAAATTATTACCATGATCCAACCCATCATTCTCCGTAAAAAAAATCCATGATCCATTATGAATCATGAACATCCAAGACTAGCCAAGTATAGGATAGTATAATGTATAGGTATATTATTTATTCATTGTACCCTCTGGTAATTTAACATAGCTATTGAAAATTACCATAGAAATAGTGGATTTACCCATTGAACATGGTGATTTTAGTGATTTTCCAGTTCGTTATGTAAACGTTTACCAGGCCGGGTATCTCATGATCAATACTTCTCGGTAGGTCCTGCACAGCTGGCTCGGGCTTGACTCACCTTGGATCATCCCCATGGACGACCATCAGGAGCGGGGGAGACCATGTTTTTTTTTGGGATTTGAAATGATCAATGGGAATTTCCCCACAAAATATGGCCAGAAACCCTCTGGTTATTTAACATAGCCATGGGATAGATGGCCCATAGAAATAGAAGGTTTACCTATTAATAGCATGGTGATTTTCCATGGCTATGTTAAATAACCAGAGGGTATATGGTACTAACGTACCTCTATTTTAGGATCCTGAAGATCTCCCATTGAAATGATTAAATGGGGGTTCTTGACTTCTACAACTGGCGATTTGATCAGATTTTTCACCAGAATTTTTTACAGTGGTTCATTAGGCAGTTCTGCAGCGGCGCAGCGGCAGTACTACTGTTCCCTTCACCAAACATGCCTGGAAGATCCCTCGAAGTGGATGATTTCCTCAAAAACATCTAGGCCACCGGAATTTCCAAGCCAAAAAGTTAGCTGACACATGAGGGCAAGCATTATTCACAATCACTATTCACTAATATGAACTTTATTCACTAATATTAACTATATATCATCAGCCACGATATTGAACTTTATTAAACAAACTAATCTTCTTCTGGACCTTTTTGGGTCTTCGACAAAAAAATACCCAATAACCGAGGCACGCCCAAAGCGACGCTCGCATCCATTCCCACGGAGAAATAGTTCTGGAAATATCCTTCCTGGGGCCATCGGACGGGAGAAGCGGGGCCTATTTCCAGGCGGCCACCTGGCTTTAAAAAGTCTGAAAACAGCCATTAAGCCAATGGTTAATCTAATAATGTTCCTTATTCAATGGCTATAATTCGAAGTATACTATTTCCAAATTTGTCAAACACATCCATCTCACGGAAAAAAACAACATATATCTTGGGTTCTTTTGATGGGCAAAGTAGCTGGGGATTGCGTCAATATTAGCGTCAACGGATTGGTCGTTAAAAATGCCATCACTTAAGACCTACTGGAAACATGGCGGACGTGCTTCATAAGCCAAATATAACTGGGAATATGCCATATGAAACTGGGTCTCACCATGATTTATCATGACCAATTGGGATGCAGCCCCACTTTCACCCCCCAAATACAATAAATCACCCACCCAGATCAATTATGATCTGCTATAGTTTTGCATCATAAAATGGTACAAATCACGGGTGAAACATATGATAACATATGTTTCTCCCTTTCCCCCAATATTAAGCGACCCAAATAACATGTTTCCGATGGGATTGGGGCCCCGGCAAAGTTGCGATCTGCACTCAGAACCGGCTTCTGCGGGATGGAGAAGTGGGAATGGCCCAAGAAAAGTGAATGACACGTTGGTTTTAATTTTGAACCAACAATAAGGAAGAATTGCATAACACATTCTGCTTTAACATGGTAACTAATACTGCGCACCATGGGTAGACAAACTGTGTAAAAGGGATAAATTATAGGAATAATGAAATCATGCCCTTCCCGTGATACCCTCTGGTAAACTGTTACATAACTATGGAAAGATCCATCATTTTTAATGGGAAAATCCACTATTTCTATAGCCATTTTCAATAGCTATTTTGATATAACCAGAGGGTATATCCCATTAAATCCCATTAAATCCCATTAAATCCCATTAACAGTTTAGGGCACTCAGAATTTTCAATCGATCCAATGCTTAAGGTTCGAAGGTCTTGAAACCAGGATCTCTCGGCGGGGGATCATGGAGCCAAGACTTCCCGACTTACAGAAAATCACAGCAGAACATGCTGGAAGGTCTAGTAATCCAGACGGTACCTGGTAAACATACAAAAAGCTATGGAAAATGGTCCATTTATAGATTTTTATAGTTGATTTTCCTATTAAAGATTGTGATTTTCCATAGCGAACTGTTAGTTTACCAGAGGGTAACCCCCCAAAAAAACATCCCCCAGTCATCACCATTTCTATGGATGGTAAACCTGGTAAATATCATCCCCAGTCATGGTAGGTGAAAATGGTAGCCAGGGTTCATAAACCAACCATGACTGGATTGATGGTTTATACCCAAAAAAAAAGGGTTTACTATTGGGGATGGTAATTTTCGTGTTTTTTTTTTTTTTATGGGCATTATTTAATGTTCATTTATTTGCTTGGGCATTATTCCCACTCAATGGGAGTAAAAAAACAATCCATGGATGGACATTGATGGCCATAGATAACATTCAACCCATTCAAACATTATCAATTTGACTTGTTTTTACCCTCTGAACTGTGGAATGATTGTTTATGATGATATTTTATGATTTCTAATTATTATGATTATAACCATATGATACTTATCATTATAAACCATCAATATGAATTATGGTTCATGATGGTTATTTTAAAAAAATGCATCGATAACATTCAACCACGAAATCCCATGGAAATCCCATCATTTATCCCATCATTTACCCTCCGGTAAACTAACATAACCATGGAAAATCACCATTTTTTATGGGTAAATCCACTGTAAATGACAATTTTCAATAGCTTTTTCTATGTTTACCAGAGGGTACCTATCATTTTCCCATGATTTTACTGATGGATTTCCATGGCTTCCCTCTATGGCCAGAGTGACTCCAACATTCCCGGCCTCGTGAAACGCAGGTGGCCTCAGCTTTTCCGTATTCATATTCAGTCGAGGTTTATGATGGACATCATAGGGCTGATATATATATAATAGAAGAAATGGATAGAATATGATGACACACATATTATATGTACACTATTATATATATATATTGTATATATATATATATTATATATAATATAAATGTTGACTATATATATATATATAAGTGAATATAATATTGAGCAGAAATGGATGAATGATTTTGTGTTGTTATATAAGATTGTTAACTGAACCATTTTTAGTGGTCTTCATATGGCTTAATCATATACATTCATATACCTTGCTTATGATTTGAACATCCAATCGCTATGTTGTAAGATGGAAATATAAAATAACTAACTAATATTGATGGATATGATTGGAAGGGCTAAAAAAAACAAAAACTTGTAACTTTCAGACCCCACCTCGTAGAAATGAAGGAATCAGTGTCATAAACTGGTGGTCCACAATCGAACATTTCCGCATCAAAGGACACAGCAACTTCTTGGAGTGGAAGTGCAGGGGATTGTGATGAATTCTCAGCCTCAAGATTGGTGTGCTCACTATTTTCCATGGGCAATCTGTCACAAGGCCACGCACACAAATCAAAACATTGACCATTGACTGGATGTCCGTTCCCAATGCACCGTCAAGATGTTTTTGCTTTCATAATACTGTAATAGCAACATAACATGACAACAAAACAAATGACAAACAAACATCAATGTTGCCAGTTCATCAGAAAACCTTTCAGGACAAAAAAGGGCACTGTTAACCCTCGTCATTCAACTACACTGGTTGATTAAGAAGAGGATTTCCAGCTCATGGATTAGGATACTCCGTTGATCAAGCGCGACAATTGAACATCACCTATAAAGATGGAGGTTTATAGCTGAAAATCATCGAACTAAATGGTTATCTTCCAGTAAACCATGGAAATGATTACCAGAGGTTAACTCCCATTCTATCAGTATGATCTCCCCAGATCATATCCCTAAAACAATCCTTATTATATATATATACATAGAATTTTTGCTTAAATCCTCCATTTCTAGAAGCTACACCATCAGTTGCTCGTGAAATCCCTCTATTTTTCACCATGTTGTTTTTTCTGCTTTTTTTCAACCTTCATCAGTTGATTACCAAGAGGATAACCAACATCTTCCCGGAAATCCACCTCTGCCCGGCAGCGATAGGCGTCCAACTTGCGAATAGGCACGCCCAGAAAGTTCTTGAAGGTCACCGTGACCTGCGGTCAGCGTCGAGGCTACGCTTACCCCTATTGTAAACAAAGAGGAAAAAAAACAAGGGAACGTGTCACATTTATAGATGCGTTAAAAAAAAGGTGCTTTTCAATAGTTACCTTAGTTGACCTTACCGGGTAAGTGTCACTTGATTCTTCCCATATCTAAGTTGGTAATGACAGACCTTACAGGTCCCCCATTGGTTGTATCTTCCCCACCAAAGTGGTGAGTCACCCGGGATGATTTTTGCTGGGAATCCATCATTTGAGTGGTCTGTTATGTCCATGGATTGAAATTGCTTAAGGGGCCGAAAGAATGATGCAAGCATGTTCATGCATACTATTGAATGAACTCATATGCTGCTATTTTACTTGGTATTATATTAGATTGTATTGTGGTATATTATGTTTTAATATATGATACTAAATAATATGCTGTATGTTTTGTTTTACTTTATAGTGTAGTACTGTATATTGTACGGTGCTATATGGAAACATTGCTTCATATTCTATTATATAACAACCGTATGCTTTTTCATATGGTTTTGAAACTATATTTCATTAAAATATATCACAAAATGTTTCATTCTATTCTATTATGGTCTAGCATGCTGTAGTATTTAAATGGTATTAAAACATATTAAATTGCACTAAATCAAGTGTCGTAATATTATATGATATAGCATTATAGTTTACCAACTGCAAAAAAATATGAGATCTATCATTATATCCTATAATATATATATATATATATACATATATATATATATGGTTTGTGGTTTCAACCAATTTGAAAAATATTAGTCAGCTGGGATGATTATCCCATATATTATGGAAAATAACACATGTTTGAAACCACCAACAATCTGTATATATATATAAATATTATATGTTATACCACTATCATATATACAGTAGCTTCCCCAGATGGTGGCTTTCCCCGCGAACAAATCACCCAGCCTTCCACTGGTCCATCGGCACGATATCCGCCGCAAGGGTCCACCTGGCGCCCGGTGACCAAACTCGGAGGTGCACAGCTGGGAAAATGTGGGAAGAATTTATTGGGATGAATGCGGTTAAACTGGGATGAATGGGAATTTTTGTGAGCTATGTGAACTGTTTTTTCTCATGGGAATTCATGGGAAAATCGGAAAAACACAAAAAACCATCTATGACATGGGGATATAATTGGGATATTTCCATAGCCGAGTTTCCAGTCAGCCATGGAAATTATTACCAGAGGGTCGCCGCAAATCCGGGGCCTTTGTTTTGTGATGATTCCCAGAAAAGATTCCCAAAATCATAGCCTTCCATCGCTTGCTGTGTGACCAACCGCGATATCCAAGCCAATTGCAGCAGGTTTCAACATGTTTCAACCGAAATGGGATAAGACCGGTCTCAAATCTCGAGATTTCAAGGCCAACCATGGAGAGATAGCCAAGATTGCATGCGTCCAGGCGTTGGTGCGTTTTTGAACCGTATGTCTATGTAAATCTAGTACATGGTCATCTCATCAGGCATTTCTGTCGGTCATACATTTTTGCCAACATTTACCCAAAACATGATATGTTCCGCCAAATTTGGATGATTGTGTCCTGCGTCTAGTAACGATCCACCATCTCTAGCAGCATGGGCTAGAAAAGCACAGTTAACGGAAGGCCACCTTAGCCTGAGATAAAACTATAAACATCCAAAAAACAACATCGGGTTTATTGCAATCTAGGCCAAAACCCCTACAAATTCCAATGGACTATCATCATTACCCACCGGAAATGTCATCCGTGAATGGCCCCCGGATTTGGCAGAAAAAACTCCAGGGATCCAAGCAAACCACTCTTATGGATTCTGCAACTCCCAAGTCGGGGCATGAATACACAAACTGAAGATCAAACTTGTCAGCAGTGGCATACAACTGTGTCTAGCTTCGTGCAACCAAAAACAAGAAGAGAACATGGCTAAAACTTCTGAAGCATTCAAGAGCCATTGAGACCTTCATGTATAGGATAGGGGATTTCCCAGCTAGCCATGTTTGATTACTGGTGGATATCCCCATTGAATGTCCCGTTATTCATTGTTATCAATAATTAGCCAGTACCAATATCAACCCATTGGTAACCATTATAGTCCCACCATATCAATAACACCATGATATTTGGATTATATCCCCAGTATTAACCAATGTTATCAATGTTCCCCTATAATCAACCCATTATAATCAACCCAGTATCAATCAGTATCAACCCATTATATGGCTATTACCGTTTGGTCATTTAAGGTAGCAATGGAACATCACCATTTTTCATGGGTAAATCATCATAAATCCTCTAAAAATGGAGCATTTTCCATAGCTATGTTAAACTTACTGGTGCTTAGTAGGGAACGAGGGAATGATCCACAATAACTATCAATAATAATCCCATTCCCTCATTCCCATCCATTCCCTACTAAGCACCAGTAAGTAAATAGCCAGAGGTAACCAATATCAACCCAGGATAATCCCACCATAGTCCCCCGCTTCCCCCTCGGCGTCCCAGCTGGACATAGCCCACCAGCTGCGCCACGCTTCGCAACTTCGCACCCCAGCCTTCGAGACTTCGGTTAGGCCATGCAGGTGGTAGGGGTCAGACTGTAGTGTAAGTAAGCCATATTCATTATATTCTTGAGATTTCTTGAGTCTATTGCCATATATAAACCATATTTCTTGGGAGATTCCACTATGAATTTTGGAGATTCTACTAATGTGGGTGAAACAATGCCATAAACCACCCATTTGGGAGTGGTAAACATACGGTAAACATACCACCTATTGATGGTGATTTGGAAGATGGTTTATGATTCTTTTACCCGCATTACAGTGGATGGTTGCGAAATCCTGCACCACCAAAAGGGTTAGAACCCTACAAAAAAAAAGGATAAAATCGGCATGTTTACCGCCTCTCAACAGGTGCAGGATTTCTTCAATGCACAGTAGGAATAATGGCTTCTATATGCTTCTATATCATTCGTATCATCATTTAAGTAACCCAATTGCTTTAAATAAGCCTATATATATAATGTTCGTGAAGCAAAAGGATCCACCGTCCCCAATGACTTTCAATCTTAAAAAACATTTTTGTGGGTGCCAATATAAACAAGCAACATATGCATGGTTTATTATCGCTTTACCACCATTATGATGGATCATTAAAAGCCAATAAGTATAAAAAATGTAAATCATCTGTACTTTGCAAGCTATAAAATGGACATATCTCTGACGTCCATAGAACTTGATTTTTGTTCGGAGACATTTCCATTTATAATGATTTGTTGAAAATCCATAAAAACAAAACATCTATATACAATCTAATTACTGCAGGATGGCTACAGATACAAATCTATTTTTTGTATACTTGGGGATGGTCCACATTTGAAACTGGCTTGCAGTATGCGTCCTGTGGTTACTACCCACATGCATCCACATACCAATCTGCAGTGAACCCCAAAGGGATCTGATTACTAGATGGGAGCACTTCCTAACCCCTATTGAACCCCGTACAAACCACATTACTTTCGGAAGACGTGTCCTATTATTAACCCATATTAAACCCTGTGCAAAAATGGCAACCCAATGCCATAAACGGCCATAAACCTGCCGTTTGGGGGTGGTTGATACCACTCATTTATGGTGGTTTTGGGGTATGTTTGTGCATATTTGGGTATGCCACATTAGTAACCTGTATAGCAAGATATTTTTAGTCATCTAATCATGGGAATTCATGGGATATGATACGGCGAAAATCGTGTTCCCAGTGATCCAGATAAAAGAACAATCCTATAGTTATCCGAGATTATTCCCATTACACTAACCATATAACTATCGGATATATCTTACTTACACTAACCGATATAATGTAAACAGTAAGATGTTCGATGATATAACCATGGTGAGTTATCCCTTAAGGAAGGGGATTACTAACTAACCCCCCAACAACCAATTCCCACAACACCATCCCGGAGCGCCTAAGGACCTCGCCAGGTCATTGCCTGTGCCGGCCGGCACCACTCCAATGGCCGGCTCCTGAGAAATGATGGTCGGGTTGACCGGTTGACCTGGCAATCCTTCCACGTTTAACCCATGACGGATCCATGGTGCTGGGAGAAAAATGCTAACAAAAAGGGTTTTTTTGTTGATGGTACCCTCTGGTAAACATACAAAAAGCTATTGAAAATGGCCATAGAAATAGTGGATTTTCCCATGAAAAATTGTGATTTTCCATAGTTATGTTAGTTTACCAGAGGGTAAATGTTACCACATATAGCAGCACCATGGATCCTATGGGGAATTGGGGACGAGTTCATACCACAAACGAAGGCGTCTCCAAACAAACTATGAGGGTTTTTTTTTACGAAATCATCGGCCAATCATGGTTTGAATGGGAAATTCAACCATGGCGGATTTTCCATTGCTATGATTGATTACCGGAGGGAGGGTTGTTTTGACCCAGTAATTGATCCAGGTGTTTTTTTGGGAGAAAAAGTGACGATTGACCCAGGCCGAATTTTAGGAAAACTTGCACATTTTTTTTTAAATAGAAAACCCACATGTGCTGTGGTCAAAACATGGTTGATGTTTGGATAAAACGAGAAATGGGGTGAATTCGGCCAATTCGAAAGTTCCAATCTAATTCTATAATTGACATGGTATTTTAACCAGATCTATTGGTGAACAGCACGGCCATCACCGTAGCTTGCGGCCTAGCAGCGAGGAATCCGACCGCCCTCTATCCATGCGAAATCATGGGATATCACAAAATTTCCAATCTCAGCATCCCAAATATATAGTAGCACTGAGTGGTAAAAATGGGTATACCCAAATGCTGTGATGATATATGTATATATTTAAAACATATACAATATATATATATATATATGTATACAATATATGTATATATATATATGTATACAATATATGTATATATATATACATGCACACACACATATATATATATATATGTGTGTATATGTATACACACATAAATGCATACATTACACAACAGCCACCGAATGGTTGATGATACCATGGAGCGTGGATACGTATACACACACAGGTGTATGTATGTATATATATATATACACATCTATCTATATATACACATACACTGGCAAGTTCCTACATATCTGTGGAAGTAAGGATTCATTCCTCAGGATCCAATCCAATGAGAGGAGATGATCAATCAACACCCCTGTGGATATGGAGATTTGACCATAAAATCCCACATCTAATGCCATCATGCCCATGGCTTCTCCAAGACTAAACATTATCAGTTCTGGTGGATGTCACTTGACGCCGAGAAAATGCCAGAGTTTTCAAAACTCCGGAACAAAACCATGTCTTGGATGAGCGCATCAGGTGATGGTTTGAAAAAAAAACATACAGCACTGTGTCCAACTCCCAACCTGTTGGGTTTTTGTGATCTCCCCATCCCACATCCTGGACGATTCCGCCCGGCCGGTCCTCCTGGAAGTTGGAGAAGAGCCTGGGGTTCTCTTCTTTGCATTCCTGGCGGCAAAATGGGTGGCACCGCAACAGTTCAAGAAATTTGATGCTGAAGAAGAACATGGTTCACAAAAATAACCAGCCCAGCTGGTATACCTCATGTTCAGACAAACCCAAATCCATTGAAATTCCAAACCTGCCACTTTACGCCACAACGCATCCAAATCTACAATCAACACCTCCCCCCCAAAAAAACAAAGAGAATTTCTCTACCCTCCGGTAAACCAATGAACAAATTCAACAAACAACACAGCAATAAGAAACCACCCATAGTTTGATGGTTTATACCACCCATTGATAGAAACATTGGGGATGGTGGATCCTATTCACTTTACTAACATTAATTGGGTTTATCCCATCATAGTCCCACTATATCAGCTATGATTCCATTTACATCCTCATCATGCCTCATTCTATCCCAATGTTAAATCCAAACCATTGTTATTCACTATTAACATTTATTGACTATGATTAACTAGCACATTCACCATTAATTAACCATTGCTATTCACTATTAAAAACATCTATTAATTAGTAGTAACCATAGTTAATTTTGTGATTCACTATAGTTAACCATTAATTAACTATAGTTAGTACCATTAATCAGAAACATCTATTAAATTCTATTAGTTATTAAACTATGATTCACCATAATGTGGTTAAAACAATAATAAACCATCCCCCAGTCATCACCATTTTGATACGTGGTAACCCTTCCCAAATGGGTTATGGCATTGTTTTAAACCACATTAGTATTCATCACCATTAATCACCATAAAACCATAAATAACCAACATTAACCAACATTAACCAACACTAACCATCACTAACCATCAAGAACCATCAAATTCACCCCAGGGTCGAGGCTCATTGAACTTCCACGCCTCGATCTCGTGTAGCACCCAGGTCACGGTGCCGTCGCCACCGCAGACCAGGAAACGCCTCGCCAAGGCGTTACGGTAAGTTACGGCCCCTCGGCGGGATGTGATGATGTGACGTGACCATGCTTATGAGTTGTACTTATCATGTGTGCACATATATATACATATATGATATGGATATAAATATAAGACAATATTATAATATATATATATGTAAAAACATATCAGTATATAAGATATATTTATACACATGACATCACATGACATATAATGGGATTTTGATATCGTCCATCTAATAAAGCAATATTCCGGATGTTCTTAGTGTTGTGTAGCTATAAAAGTACCTTGTACATATTCAATCATATTTACAAGTCTATGAGGCTCATCATACCTCTATACTATATGGAAAAATAAGTGTTCTATGTGTCGGAACCCCAAGGACCTCCTTCTAATCGGACTCCACGTGACTGTGGTACGCTGTCCCCCTATGGGAAGCCCCGTGGCTTCCCCAGGAGTTGCCATGTCCGTAGTTCCAATGTGACTATATAGTTAGCTGTGTCCAAAAATCACTACCGTCGGCGTGCTGGAAAATCCACTTCAGAATCTGAAAGAAAAAGCTGCTTGGTGGTTTGGAACATGGCTTTTATTTTTCCATATGCTGGGAATAATCATCCCAACTGACTTTAACTCCATCATTTTTCAGAGGGGTAGGTCAACCACCAACCAGAAAACATTCTCAGCTATAAACCTCCAGTTAGTTCCGGGATTTTCCAGCGGTGACACCGGAGGGTACCCCAAATTTTCACCGCCTGGGAGATCTCTGGGCTGCCCAACAGCTGGGCGATCTCGGGCTTCATCATGGTCTGCCGGATCTCTTCCTTCAGATCCATCCTCAACAATGTTGGTCATTTTTCGTGACGATTACCTATCTTTGATACTGCATGTATGTGTTTTTCGGGTTAGTATTGTTAGTAGGCATCACCCTTTCTGGCAAAAAAAAACATGACTAAATTGTGATAAAGTAGCTAACCCAGGTTGACCCAGGACAACTCGGCATGAGGGATGAACATGTCCACATATGTCCAGACTCCCATGCCATCCCATGCATGTGTCCAAAACGCTGGTGGTTGGATGTGAGTTGGATGTCAGTTGACTCATCCCATTTGGGTATGGATCAATACCTATTAATACCATTTTTAGGGGGATGAACATCCATTTACCAGCTATTTTGATGTGAACTACAGGGGTACAAGGTTTTGACACACTGCCATTTCGATCAACCATGAGCTTTAGGATGAAGATGGACTTTGAGCAGCCAAAAAAGAGGGCTATAACCAGCAAATGGAAACTGCAATTTTGGAGAAAGCGTTTCCACACCCCAACACTGACACACCCAAAGGATAAAATTTGGTCAACTGGTAATTGTTTATAGTGGGGGTTCGACATTACCAAGTAAATTTCCGAAGTCCCCTGCACAACTGCCATTTCAAAATGACCACACGTCCTGTTGGCCAGTTCGCAAACGTGACCAGCGAGGAATTCCTCCTGCTGATGCAAGGTACTGCAAACATGGTTGTGTCTGAAGCGTAAACACCAATGTGTTCTCACTTAATGGATTGATTGATGGAAATGGAAAACTACCCAGCAATTTGATGGTTGTAACCATGGCTTCCTGCACAGCTCCCTTCAACATGCCCATGAATTTTGAGGATCATTAGTGGCTGGTGGTTTCAAAGCATTCCGAATTTGGCCAGTGTGCATATGTAGGTAAGCTATATCCCGGGATCAAAATCGACAATGTCAACTATCCCGTGTGGTGTGCACCACAGTGATAGTTCATATTCCCAGGCAGTCATACATTGTGAGCAGCTATGTGAATTCAATCTTCCTGAAGAAAGAATAGAACAATCTACTCGCGAAAGTGGGATGATTCTCACAGCCAGGTGCGAGTAGGATGACCCCACCTGGCACTCTAAATGCATTGGATCTAATCTTTCGGCTTCCGTCAAGCATAAAAAAAACACATGGGAGGAAAAACAATAATATATTATGTATGCATAATATGCATAATATGTATATATATACACATGTATGTATGCACACACAGTCACACACACATAATACCTATATATGTAAGCCCATATATCCATATCACAACATGGAATCATATTAATATTGTATACTAACGTTAGTATCTGGAGATCATTTGGTTTCACATGTCGTTCTTTGTTCTACCTATGAATCCGCTCCGCTCTCCAGCCTCCCCGCGACCACTGATCTGGAACCTGGGTTCCAATGGTTGGCCAATGGGAAACTTCCTAAATGGGATGAGAAAGAGATGTAATTCATGGGGAAAATCCGAACTTTATCCAATGTTTATCCCATGTGTACCCAATAATTCTCCTATGTCTATCCCAATGTTTCTTCACGTTCTTTGTTTTTTACATGCATGTAAATGCATTTAGCAATTAATCAAACTTATTTCCGGTGCAGGGTGCAGGGGCAACCTATGTAAATCCAAGGCCCTAGGTGGCTCAAGCCTTGTGAGGGTGCCAGAAAGTTTCAAGTTTTGAGCCCGAAATGATGAGCAAAGTTGTGGCTTTTTGGGTTCTTCTATGTGAAAACTACCCATACTAGATTCTACCTATTCAAATATCTTTTTAGAAAGCAACCTGATTTTGCCTGCCAATGCCTTGAATTCAACCAAAATCCATAGGTTTGTAACACTTGAAGTTCATGGGTCTCACCAAGTTGGAACCAGCAAAACATCTTCCCCTCGGGCTTAGCAGCTGAACTTCAATGCGTATATCATACCAGGAACTGTGAGATCGGGGTCTGATTGAATTACTATGGATAACATACCAATGTCAGTGAATTTTAGATCACAGCCAGTTCATCGGTGAGTTTAAAGTTTGATTCATCATGTCTCTGGAGAAGCTTCATCACGAGGTTCATCGAATGTTTCTTGTTCCACATTAGCCTCCAGTAAACTGACATAAGTATGAAAAAAAACACCATCATTCATAGGTAAATCGGTAAATCATCCATAAATGGGCCATAAAAACACCATTCTATGCCATAGCTACCTTAGTTTACCGAAGGCTCACACCAGCTGCTCACTTCCCCGAACCGCGCGCAGGAACCGGTGGTTCAACAGAGCCTCGAGCTGATCCTTGATGGCCTTCCAGGGGATGACCATGTGGCTGGGATTCTCCTTGATGTGAATGGGATATAACTGATATATCCAACACTATGTGGTGATATTTATATATATATACATATGTATATCTATCTGTGTTAGATAATACCTATGTATATCTATCCATGTATATCTATCTATGTTATCTATCTATGTTATCTATCTATGTTATCTATCTATGTTATCTATCGATGCTATCTATCTATGTTATTGATCTATGTTATTGATCTATGTTATCTCTCGATGTTATCTATCTATGTTATATATCAATGTTATCTATCTATGTTATCTATCTATGTATATCTATCTATGTATATCTATCTATGTTATCTATCTATGTTATGTATCTATAATATCTATCTATGTATATCAATCCATGTTATTGATCTATGTATATCTATCTATGTTATCTATCTATGTTATCTATCGATGTTATCTATCCATGTTATCTATCTATGTTATCTATCGATGCTATCTATCTATGTTATTGATCTATGTATATCTATCTATGTTATCTAGTTATGTTATCTATTTATGTTATCTATCTATGTTATCTATCTATGTTATCTATTTATATTATATATCTATGGTATCTATCTATGTTATGTATCTATGTTATCTATCTATGTTATGTATCTATGCTATTTATCTATGTTATCTATCTATGCTATTTATCTATATATGTTATCTATCTATGTTATCTATCTATGTTATTGATCTATGTTATCTCTCGATGTTATCTATCTATGTTATATATCAATGTTATCTATCTATGTATATCTATCTATGTTATCTAGTTATGTTATCTATTTATGTTATCTATCTATGTTATCTAGCTATGTATGTTATCTATCTATGTTATCTATCTATGTTATCTATCTATGATATCTATCTATGTGATTTAACTATGTTATCTACCTATGTTATCTGCCTATGTTATCTATCTATGTGATCTATCTATCTATCTATCTATCTGTCTGTCTGTCTGTCTATCTATCTGTCTATCTCTCTCTTTATTTATCTATCTATCTATCTGTCTGTATGTCTGTATGTCTGTCTATCTATCTATCTACCTATCTACCTATCTATCTATCTATCTATCTATCCATCTATCCATCTATCCATCTATCCATCTTATCTATCTTATCTATCTTATCTATCTTATCTATCCTATCTATCTTATCTATCTTATCTATCTTATCTATCTTATCTATCTTATCTATCTTATGTATCTTATCTATCTATCTATATAGCTAGCTAGCTATCTATATAGCTAGCTAGCTAGCTAGCTATCTAGCTATCTAGCTATCTATCTATCTATCTATCTTTCTTTCTTTCTATCTTATCTATCCATCCATCTATCTATCTATCTACAATTAGGTATACATACATATTTATATATAATGATTGTATAATGGACGATATGAACCTATGTAACCTTGTCATTCAATATGGGATGCATTGATGGTGCACAATGGGAACCTGGGATGCACCGCCAGAGGGATCGAGATCTACATAGTCTGCCGTAGCCGTATATGAACCATTTGGTGTGCATATGTGTATATATATATATATATATTACATATCATGTTATTTATATATATATATATATATACATCCCTACTTAAAATGATTCACAATAACGCCACAAGAATCAGTTCGATTGTGGATACCACATGGCTATAGATGACTGTTGGAAAACACAAATGCTTTGACAAGTCCACAGTCGCATTGGAGACGATGCCAATAGAAACCAGCATATACTTGTACTCCGTCACTTGTCCAATCTCTTTGTATCACTTTATTTCAGAATCATGTTTGTTTCATAGAACTCCTTTCCGAAACACCACCCACCATTCCTTCAAACGTCATAGCTGCCTGAGAGACCTTCCGATTGCCCGAGCCGGTGTTCACCTAGGGACAAACGACTGAAGATGGGAAGATGTGTTCGTCGAAATTCATTGAATTCATCATCGAACATGGGAGATGTTCTCGTCAAACATATGGCAAAAATCTGGGCAAATTAAAATAATTCACTAACCTGAAACTTGCGGCCATTTGGGGATGATTCCTCTTAACCATGATTCCAGGGTTCGGGAGAAGGGTTCGGTCGTATAATTTTGCCCAGAATATCAGCCTATCATCCAGGATTGGCACCACAATATCCACAAGAAACATGTGGCGGCCGGTACTGTATAAGCTATATGGAGGTTTCCTAAGTCATAGGGCTACCCCCCAGTTATCATCCATTTTTTTGGCTTTGCCATTATCAACCATGCGTTTTGAGGTACCTCCATTTATGGAATCCCCCATGTACACACACATATATATAATATCATATATATATATATATATATATACATATAATATATATATACTGTATATGCATACAGTAATAAGATGTAATAATCACAAACTAGAAGTTCAGTAATCATCACAAACTAGTCATTGTAATATCTTTAATAATATGATATGATAGTCATTGATGACATCATCACCTTCCCCAGCCGCCGCTTTTCGGGCCATCGGACGAAGGCCATGATGTACGGTGGCCGCTCGCCATAGATCTCGCGGCAAGGGGTTCACCGTTTTCACGGCAGCGGTTTCCTTTAAAGCCGGGCACCCGAAAAAATACAACGGTTGGTGGTTTAACCATCATATCATAATCATAAATATATATATATATATCATATCATATAGCCTCTGGTAAACATACAAAAAGCTATTGAAAATGAATATAGAAATAGTGGATTGATTTACCCATTAATAGCATGGTGGATCTTTCCATAGTTATGTAAACGTTTACCAGAGGGTAAAAATACCATGGATGGAGTATAGCGGTAGCATTTTGGGTGTCAACTTTGATGAGACATGAGACATCCTGCGTAGTAGAGTTTCTGTTGGATCATTTAACGTTGGATTTTTTTTGGAAGGCTATCCCCTTGTACCTCTATGAAGCCTCCAATGTTTCCACGACATAACCATGGTCAATCTTGGATACACTGCATTTTTTTCTGGTGAGGTGAATACATCATCATTTCCAGCAAAAAAAGAGCAAGGTACTGAACTATCCATCCATTTCCACACAAGGTGGTGGCCCCCCACCAAGTCACAAGTTTGTTTATAAACCCCACTCAGTAGTTCATTCTACCTACCATAAACCCAAGTTATATGAGTTGTAAACCAACTTGGCAAACTGGCTAACTGTGGGGTACCACCTTGTAGATATCCCTTTTTGAACACTTCAACTGTTTCAACCGCAGCATACTCGCAGCGGCCTCATGCCATCGATCCAGCAATTGACAAACCTCAGTGACTGGTGCCAGGGTGGGACCTGCAATTTCATGGGATTTGAAACAACATTGCAACTGAAGTTGCCAACGTCACGAATTTGCATTGCGCACGTATAATACATAAGCCTTTGGCACCACGTCTCATGGATCTGGGGCACCCAACACTTTCAAGGATTCAAGGGGATAAAACATCTGCACATAGAGGCTTTCAATGTGCCATGTTTGCGTACTAAAAGGCGCACCATGGCGGGGAAACAACCATGGCCATCATCAATCCTTTGTTTGGACGGTAGTTTCACCCCATCCCCCACAAAATATGAGCCACAAAGCAGGGGAAAAAAAAACACAGAAGCAACCAACTAATTACTGTGGCAAACCCAATAAAAAAAACAACAACATCCCTTAGTGGTCAAAAATAATCTCCAAGTGCTGCTTTATTGCTGGGTTAGCCTCAGGCACTCAAACATGGCAACTGAAAATCCGCCATCGATGATTCATCGATGATTTTCATTGATTTTCCCCTTACACTGCATAATATACGCATTTATATATATATACATATATATATATATATATCCAATATAAATTGAATACTGATAAAACATGATAAAACATCCATTCATAGAGGATATTCCATATATTTCCATACATTTCCATATATATATATATATATTTGCCATGTGTTTTCCCACGTGTTTTCCCCTTGGATTCCTGGGATCCCCGGTCAGGTTGGATCTCCGCCGTCTTGGCGGGCTTCAAGTTCCAAAACCTGGCGCCACAGCTGGGGCCGGATCTTGGCCCGTTGACCCAGCTTTGGTTCAGCTAAACTTTAGGAAATATGGAAACTATGGCAACTCTGATATCATTAGGACCTGTAAACTTTAGGAAACTTTAGGAAACTTTAGGAAAAACTATGGCAACTATGGCTGTATGACAATCACAGAAAAAATGGCTCACTATGGCAACGATGATCTATTTTCAATGAATTGTTATGAGTATGAATGTGCTGACATCAAGATTACTTATGTTACTTGAAGCTGATCCTACAACATCATAACTGGCACACTTCGACTTGCTTTCATGGAAGGCATACAACTACCTTTATTTTGGGTTATGGTTACAATTGGATATAACCAACAATTGGTACGAGTAACATGGGATTGTTCAGAGGTGGGTCATGGCCCGGATTGATGATCCGCTGTCTTTCACCGCTGCTTACTTGGGGGGTATCGTATGACAATGGTAGAGGATATCCGATCCCTCTAATTGATCAACCAAGGTTTAAAGATTCCGTAGTTGACATTGCACGACATCTAATTTCGACAACACTTGTAAAGTTCATGAAGCTCTTAAGGTTCTTGACAGGATGTTTCCGAGAGATTGAAACCAGCAAGAGTTGACGTTATTTTGATATTCAATGCGAACTTCCAAATTCTCGGGGCATCGAGTTGCTTCACTTCATCAACATTCCAAGTTCGCTGAGGTGAAATGGTTGGGGTTCGTGAAAACGAGCTCTATACTCTCCCATCAAAGTATCACAAAATATCACAAAATGTTTGGTTTACCCTAGGCTATTTCCCCATGAAAACCACCAGCTGATTCACCTCCTTTGTCCCACCCTTGGGCTCATTTTTTCTACAGTCAAATCGACGGTCTGCTCACAGCGTCTTGCTGTGACCAAACGCAGCGAAACTCTGCACGGAAACTCTGCAGGGAGAATGGAAATCCTGCCCACATCCAATTCACTTATCAATTTATCAATGATCTTCCTCTGAAACATAGATTTTCCCTGTTTTATTTTTGGTTTCATCCACATTTAAACAAAAACATCTCATAAGAACATCATGACATAGGGATACATAGGGATCTTTAATCGGATTTTCCATGGCCAGAGCGTGGCTTCCCAGTCAAACTTCCAGGAACTGAATAGAAAATCTGCTGTCTCAATAGATATCCTCCTCAATGTCCTGAGACAAAGGGTTTTTTTCTTTCTCCACGGCATCTGAATCTGTTTGAATCCTAAACATGTTGCCATTTTATGTAGGTCATGATTTTGTGGACTCTTAATTTGTTCAATCTGGAGCTTATTTGGTGTTGACCCATGCCGATCCCTATTGTTTAAACTCTGGAAGACTCTGGTGTCATGGTGGCCAGAAGTTCATCCCGCATACATCCCCAACCTTATTCGAGACAATTCTTGTGGTTTTCCATGGGTAAAACACACAATTTTCTTAATTGGCGATATTGGCCACCATAAGCTTATCATAAGCTACCAAAATAGACAATGATAAACCACTTAAACTTACTGTCCATACGTTTCCTTCGTCGGCTGCTATAACAACATAACTCCGTTTGGAGGTAAAAACAATGGAATATTCATAGATATTCAACAATCCATGCATATCCGCCCACGTTTCCCCAAACATCCACAGGACTCCACCCCAGAAATGTGTTGACCCTGAAAGACCACCAGCTTCGCAAGGTGTTTTTTTTTCGCCAAGGCGCGTCCAGGACAGCCAAGAACCCCACCATCCAATGGGGCAACAAGCCTGTCGACATCTGAGCCATGGCCATGGTCAACTGTCCATCTGAGTCATCGGTCCATCTGGTTCAACAACCTGGTGCTGGACAATCACGAACTGATTGGTGGTTTCAACCCCTCTGAAAAATATGAAAGTCAGTCGGGATGGATGATTCCCAATATTTGGAAAATAAAATTCATGTTCCAAATCACCAACCAGCGAATATTCAGTTTTTCCAGCATATCATTGCTTTATGTACCTAGAGCCCCTTGCCTTCCCGCAAAGTCACGACCTTCCACCGGGACAAGACCTTGCGGTCGGAAGGGGATTTTCCTGATGAAAGCTCAACAAATGGGTTTACCCGGCCTGGCAACAAAGCTATTGAAAATGGCCATGGAAATAGTGGATTTTCCCATGAATAGCATGGTGGATCTTTCCATAGTTATGTAAACGTTTACCGGATGAGGGATATCGTCAGTAGTATCTATCACATCATGCTGTGTATCCCGCAAAAGACATCTGGACCTGACGACACCCACATCCTGCGAAGTGCGGGCAGAATGGACTCCCTTTAGGACTCTAGGACATTCATCGCTCAATTTTGGGGCTTCAGTCTTGGCCCGCCACCTGACACAAATCTGGCTAAGCAATTTTTTGGCTTCATGATCCACTCGAAACCAATGACAAAACATGACAAAACCATGAAAAAGGAACCAAACCATCTGCATTACTCAAAAACTGTTAAACTTCATTTTCTTGTTAAACTTACTCAAGTGTTGGAACATTCTTGGACTAAAACCATTTTCTTCAGCATTTTCTCCAGCACTGGGATGTTCCAACTTGTGGTACCTCACTACCTCCATCCGCCAAGCCGCTCGCATGTCTTGATCCGGTGGTCCCACCACGAAGTGCTGCTGCGCC
>Ga0126342_10004508_pt1:0-20000 | contig 23837 bp, 16 predicted proteins | sample Cyp1metagenome_FD_92528 | JGI IMG/M metagenome (GOLD analysis project Ga0126342, IMG submission 92528) | Coral microbial communities from Lord Howe Island, Old Settlement Bay, Australia - Cyphastrea 1 metagenome | ecosystem: Host-associated > Invertebrates > Cnidaria > Coral ...
ACTGGATCCCGACTGGCCAAAAGCGGTGCCCAAAAATGCAAAAATTGGTGCCCGACTGGGTCCCGACGGGATCCTGACTGGATCCATAGATTGGCAAGAACCCACTCCCGCACCTATTTTTCCTTTCCCAGACCCACCCTTGCCCCTATTTTCCTTTTCCGCGCACCAGCCGTGCACCAATACCCCCCCCCCCCCCTGCACCAAAACGGTAAAAGCAGTCTTAAGCCAAACGGGGGTTCTACAAGATATCATGTTGAGCGTAAATCCCCTTCCACATTCAGATGAAATGTACACAGCAGTTGGGAGCGGTTTATGAAGGGTTGCATGTATGCAATGCATTTTGAGGTTATTTAGTGTTATTTAGATGTATTTAATCTTATACATTAGGGAGTTTTAGGGAATACTGGGGAGTAGATCATCACCTTTAGATATTCAAACTCGTGTTTCAACATGTTTAAACCTCATTTCTGATGGTATTTCACGTGTAGCCCACCACTTTAAGGGATGATCTTCCGCCACCAAGTCACAGCACTAAACCAAGGCGTCACCTTCGCCACCGAGAAGGCGCCATTGGAAAATTGCCACCGAAATCGTTGATTTACTAATACAGATGATGAAATTGCTATCGAAATGGTTTAGTTAAAACAGTTTGCTATGGAAAATCATCATCTCTATTTCGAAATTTCATAGTTTGCTATTAAAGATGATGATTTTCCATAGAAAACTGTTAGTTCACCAGAGGCTAATCATCAAAATGTGTGGTTTAACCATGTGTTTGATAATATTGCACATGTTTCCATAATTATATAAGCATCGAACACTGGAATTTGACTGGCAAACATTTGGATTTCACCAGCTTTGATCATGTTTGATCATGGGTGCCACATTCTTTCCATAAATGATGGGTATATAAATTTAATAAGGACCTCACTGCGACCGAACCCTGGAAGAATGGTTAGGATTTGGGAAATTATCCCCAAATGGCCGAACCATTCAGGTTAGTGAAATATTATAATTTACCCAGATAAATGATGGGTATTCTTAAAACTCGTTTTTACATTAAGATGGGTCTTAAATTTTAGGAACCTATATGGGCAGTTGTCTCACAGAGGTGGCTATCAACGTCTCAATGCCTTCTGAAGCAAGTTTGGATCAGGTATGATGGCGGCCGAAATCGGTGATCACTAGGGTAGATCCCAAAAATTGTTGGTGGATTGGTGGCTGTATGAAATTTGTTGCAGCACTTTTCCCTGATCAAAGGTAGGGAATCCAGGCCTGTAGGCCCTGAAGGCTGCCAATGTGATTTCGCTACATCCGATCCCCGTCAAAAATGTCCTTTTGGTAAAAATAGGTTTGGCCGGGAGCTGGTATACCATCTATCATCATAGAAACCTGTTGTTTTTCAGGGGTGACATCGATCCCCGTGATCTTGGGGCGCCGTTTGAAGGGAAACGACAATGTGAGAGGCTACGTGTACTCGGTCAATCTTAGATGGATGCAAACTAATCCTAACTAGTCTTTTGGTATCAATGGGAATATCTACTAACCAGCAAAGAATTTATTTTTTTTGCCAGGTATCTAAGATTGGCAATGCATTCATGTTTTCTTCGGGCTTCGGCGCGCATGTTATTGACCATTATTGACCATACATCCACCTTAAAAAAAAAAACATTATAAACCCAATTTAGTCGATTGAAAGCAACTTGGCCAACTATACCGGACCACCTTGTATAACAATTAACCAAACACAATTCTGGATTTAGATCTTCATGTTTGATAGCTTAAAACCTGATAAACCTATGCTGGAAACCCCATGAACGAATCAGGGATCAACCGGTCACTGCCAACATGATATGTCACCCAAAATCCACATGAACCATCTAAATCATTGGCCTATGTAAATTAATGGCGATTGTAATAGGAAAAATGATGATAAATCCGTGCGATTTCATTGGATTTGGTTTCCCAACATCTTCATGGATTTGCAGTTTGTCGATGATGTTTGGCTTATGTTTATTTGTTTTCCCACTGGGAAATCCAACTATACAATGTGCGTGCCCCCCCCATTTACCCCAGTTGTAAGTTGGTTTATAACCTTTATTAGATCCATTTAGGTCCATTAGCTAGTTCGATGTGTATATATTCACCATTTGTGTGCCATATGTCTGATATCGTTTTGAGATGTTATATATATATATATGTATTATGATATATATATATATAATATAATAGATATATATATATATATATATATATATATATAATATCTACCATGTTTTGTCCAATCGTTATAGGATGGTATGTTCAGCGCCATGAGAGGCTCCAGATCACCAGAGCTCCAAGGTGCAGAGACCCGTCCGGGGCCCTGATGGAACTTGATGCACCACGGAAGCGTTCGAGGGGTCAAGAAAATCCAAGCAAGTTCATAGGGATTATATAGGGATTGTATAGGGATTATTATATAGGGAAAATCAAAATCAATAAGTAAAACATCTAATCGTGGTGAAACATCTAATTAGATATAGATTTTGGTAAATTCTCGCTATCAAAATCCAAGCAAGTTCACCGAAAATGGTCGAACAATTGGGATTTAGGGATTTTCCAAGCAAAATGGCAGAAAAAAAATGGATCATATAGGGATGTTCAATGATTTTGATGGGATGTCATTGAGACCTCATGGGAATTCAGGTTAGATGGATTTAGTGGGACTTAGAAATTGTAAGTGGGGTATCACTCCAGGTTTGAGTAGGGTAAGTAGGGGTAGTCCAGTTATAAGTGGGCTTACCATTCCTGGGGTGAACCAGCAAGTACAGTAAATTGGTGGAACCTTGGATACACAGTATCTAAGATTGGCCATCGCAATACGGTTTACAGTAACCCAACAAAAGATAGAAGAGTAATGTATCACTATTTTAGTGGGATGTCACTTTTCTATCTCTTTGGAGGTTACCATGTACTAGTTTGTACAACCTCCACCCTGTGGTAATCCAGCCTGTCACAGGAGGAGATTTCATTGCCGTGTTGGATTGCTAGAGGGTAGGCAGGGAGTTTACTGCGAAGACGTTTTTTCAACAAGACAACCCTTAACATCGCTATTGAAAATGGCCATCTATCATTGATTTTCCCATTAAAAATGGTGATTTTCCATAGTTATGTTACTGTTAGTTTACCAAAGGGTACATGGGGTTGAAAGAAGGTTTGGACAATGTTCAACTTGAGATGCCACACTTCAATCCACGCAGCGCTATAGGTAGGATATTTGAAGGGGCAAAGCATTGACAAGGCGGCGTCCCCCAGTTAGAAGTTGGCTTATAACCCCCAGTACCTATAGATATATCAACCATAAACCGTAGTTTCGGGGGCCCCCACCTTATAGATGTGATGAATCGCTGCAAATAGCCACTTCACGCCACGCAATTGGGACGGTTGTTGTGTTTTTTTTTGGGTAACTATAGTGTGGCCACACTGAGGGGTTCTTACGGTAATTAACAATTAAGGCCCGGTGTTCAATCGAGTTGGTATCCGGGGCGTCCGGCATTTTCCCTGCAAATTTCCGTACAACATGGCTCTTGTGAAATGTCCATGTGCATTTCGACTGCGCAGGCCCGCACAAAACGATGTCCGTGGGCGACGCGTGCGGCATTTTCCCTGTAAATTTCTGTGCAAAATGGCTTTTGTGAAATGTCCATGTGCCTTTCGACTGCGCAGGCTCGCCCACAGTGTGCTTCCCGGTCTTGGGATCGGTCTTCCTCCGCAACATCCTCCTCATCAACATCATCATTTTCCCCTCGTCATCGTCATCGTCATCGTCATCATCACCATCATCATCATCATTATCATCATCATCATCATCATCATCATCGCCAGCATCATCATCATCATCATCATCATCATCAACAACAACAACATCACGGCCATCATCATTATCATCATCAACATTAATTACAATCATCATCAACATTATATTACATTATCCTTTCACTCCCCCCACACTGTTTGGGGTCTCTTGCCCGCATAATGTTTGTTGCCATTGTATGCTATTATGGCGAACCTAACGCTTGGCCTTTTTCTTTTTTTCTGCAGGGTATCTAGGATTGGCAATCTTCCGGTCCAAAAAAGACGCGCAGAGATGTGTTTTCGGATTGGGGCCGAAACTTGGGAGCTCTTAAAAAACAGTGCAGCCGAGGAGGAAAGGCCGGAAGGCGTCCCACTCATTAGCGTCCCGGACTTGATGGGTCCAAATGTTGATGTGGCTCGCGCAGACAGTTGTGAGGAAGATGAGGTTCACACCTGCGAATCTTTGAACCGAAAAATTGTGAGCAGGCGAAACATGCTGTTTTTGGCAAAGCATGGCCTGGAGGTCCAGAAATCCGCGCAGGAGTCCGTTGGCATGGGTCTTTTTGCTGGCAAACAGCTGCGCAAAGATTCTGCCTTCCCTTTGTTGCCCCATGCTGAATCTCTCGGCACGGTTAAACCACGAAAACTGAATGGTTCCATCTTCATGAGGTTCTGCCGCAATATATGTATACGTATACATGCGTACATATATATATATATATATACATATTATGTAGAATACACATCATATTCGTCTAAAGGCATACCTTTCTGGCGACCAATGATGGTTACCACTGGTGACATATATCCTGAAGCCGGTGGAAGTTCTCCGTGAAAGGAAATGCCAAGAGTTGACACCAACATATTGAACGTGCAATTTCATAAGATATATGGCATATAGAGATACATCAATGAAATTATTCACATGTAATTAATCTGCTGGGGATATGTATCTGCTGGCGATATGTATCGACATGTTTGGAGATATATATATATATATATATACATATTTACAGTACATATATATATATGGATATATGGCTGACAAAAAACTGATATACTATGATATACAATTTTCTACGATAAATTGGGATATGATTAACCAAACTAATCATGTGCTGACGATCGATTGATCCCGTCAGAGCCTCGCCCAAAAAGGCCACTGGCTATATCCGAGAAGTGCCGCCAGAGTGGCGTGGCAGTGGAGAGATGTGGTGAAAATTCGTTGTGCAGTCCGCAATCCACGTAGTTTTTGTTTTGTATACCCATATGCTCAATGGTGCTGGAATAGTTACCAACATTTGCCCTAAAAATCACCCAAATGTAGGTAAATATACCATACATGGAGCATATGGGATATGATGAAAATTCTATCCCATTTGTATGTCTGGTTGATTCTGGTTGATAGTTGGGTGGATTGAGTGCTCAGTGTGGTGTCAACGCCCCTTGATTTGTTTGTGTAGTTTTTGTTGATGGGGTACACCATCTTATGGATCCACAATAAATATTGGTTGGGTTCCAAGATCCCCAGTTGCTTGCGTGATATGGCTGAAGTTTTCTATTGAAAAAACTTGGGATATTTTGGGATACATTTCCCTTGAAGGCCCTTGTGACAATGAGGAAATCATTTGTTTTTCCTGTACCCGGCCTGGTAAACGTTTACAGTTTGCTATTGAAAATGGCCCAGTCGAAATAGTGGATTTTCCCATGAAAAATTGTGATGTTCCATAGCTATGTTAGTTTACCAGAGGGTAATTCCCCCATTGTTGTTCTGATTCGAAGCTAGGTTCAGATACCTTCTTCTGAGCCCAGTGATGAATTGAAGAACAAATTGGTACATCTGAGGTCAACATGAGGATTCAGGCACGATATCGTTCATCCCATCCTGTTTTCAACATCCAAAAGTCTAGGATGCATAGAGCTTGACATGCCTGTGGGTTTCAGGATATATGTAAATATGTGTGTCATCAGCTGAATATCATCCCACCATAATTGATTCATAATCCTTGTGATCGTAAGTCTGGTGTCATGAGGTATTCTATGGATCAAAATAGGTGATGTACCTTCAAAAACTAAATGGTTCAATCATAGATATTTTTTAACCATCTACTTGATTGTTATTCATGTACCACTAAATGGTTATTATGTATTCAACCTACTCAAAAATAAATGGTTCAATCATGGACCAATTGGCTGGGTTCGTGGTATGATCGATCCCACTGCTTAAGTGACTCGTAACTTTGGTTAACGTAGGCCCCTTTTTTGGGGGAGTGGTATCCCATTTTGATTACAGTAAATCACCATGAATTCACCATTGAATCCCTTTACGTTTTGGCCCTTAGTACTTATAAATGGGTTTATAATAATTTACAACCCTAGATAACCTTAGTTACAATTCCATTTATAACTGTTAGTTGGGCCATAACGGCCATAACTGTACCTCACTTGGTGAATCATTCCACTTGGTAAGTGGGAACCCCATATATTGGGAATAATAATCCCACCTGACCATTTTTTTTCAGATGGGTAGGTTGAAACCACCAACCAGCTGGGATTATGAGTTATAACTCACTTACGAGCCATGGAAAAGCTGAGTCCCCATCAACCGTTCCAATCCGAAGATCCCTGAGGGTACACGAACTCTGTGGACCTGACGGTCGGCCGATGGATTCCCAAAGCTTTTGGAGATAGCACAGGTGGCGCTGGGAATTCCAGGCTAAAATGGAGATACGTTAGTACAGCAAAAAGGCAGAGCTTATGAATTGTGGGGATACTCCCTGAAATTTAGGCCTGAAAAATAGGCCTTAAAAAAATGGTAGGTCCTGGTAGGTACCTCCAATGTAGGTTCCTGAGATGAACGGTGACAGGTGGCATGGCTGGAAGACCTTCGGATTTGTCTGTGAAAATGATGGTTTGATCGTGTTTAATGGGCTATGATGTTGTTTATACAATGGAGTGTTATAGGCTTTACTAGGGTGTTGCTGTGATAGGGTGTAATAAGTTTTAATGGGATTTAGTAGAGTTTAGAGTGGGTTTTAACGGGGTGTTTTATGGGAATAGGGTCTTAATCCCCACTGGAACAAAACCCGTAAATCCTGAAATCAAATGAGCCATGGCTTCCATAGCAAACTGTTGAATAAAACTGGGGTAAGTCCGGTTGCTACCTCCTCACTATTAGCTACAATGAATGGGAGATGAACGGAATGTTTTTGGAGTTGGTATGAAATCTAATTTTGGAGTAATGATGTTCTTCGGTATATATATATACAATGTGAGGCCCCCCAGTTATAAGTTGGTTTAGATTCGCCCCAGAAACTATTTCGTTATAAGTACCATAAACCATAGTTATTGGAGTTATGTGCACCAACTTAGCTATCCAACAGGGGCCTCACATTGTATATATAATGGTTTCTGTTTCGGTATTTTTTTCGGTATATAAGCCATGGCTGACCAACCACGGCTAGTCATGGCTAGTCATTGGGGATCCTCCAAGCTCGCTGGTTGGTTGGTTTACCATGAAAATCCCCTATGAAAAACCTACTTGATCATTTAGGGGTAGCTCCATTTCAGGAAACCCCCCACAAAAAAGGGAAATTCTAGTTCTCTATACTCATTTATACTTGGAAAGATTTTATGTAAATACATGTTATTGTATTTATATCATACCACTGAACATATCACCTTTTTTGCACGGCAACAAACGTTAGCCAGGTTGATATAGAGGGCGGGGCTGGTATTCTCAGTGCTTAGCCAATGGCCTCCCTGTGCTTCCTTCCTGTACAGCTAGGAAGTGTACATTGCCAGTCCACCCCAGATCGCAGATGCCATCTTTGGAGGATTTTTCGCAACAAATATCAAGATCCAATGGAATATTTATGTTTTTGAGATCCTCCTTAGGAGTAAATGATGCGCATCTAGCAACAAACTTTCGTGAGTTGAATCTTAAAAAAAGTCAAGGTTGCTAAATTTGCTTCATGATTTCCACGACGTTTTGAAACATGTCCTAGAAATACTTGTCCTTTCATCAAAAAGTGGGATGCTCATCCGACATACCTAGTATGCATTGGCTCAAGATTTGCTATGAATCCGCACAATTTGTCATTTTCTGGACTAATCCATCCCATTCTGAGGGTCAATAAGTTTGAGCCATACCCCCACGTGTGCTAAAATGAAATCGAATTGAGACATCGGAAATGCATAAATGCTATGGAACTAGTCAAATAGGTAACGGCTGAGAAGCTGCTTATATCAAATATTTCCATAAGACCCAGTTACCATTGTTCTCACCCTCACCAACTTATCAAGCACTTAACTACCCTCTAGTAATTTAACACAGCTACTAGTATGGAAAGTCAGCATTTATTGTTAATTAATTGACCATGTTTCATTGCAAACTGTTGAAATTACTAAAGGATAAATCAAAAAGTAAGCATTTTATAGATTATTTTTCCTGGCTGTAAAGCTCAATCTATAGATGTGTTGTCCATCAAAACTTATAATGTATAGACTGTATAGATGATTTGTTTCCGTGAAAAGCCATCAAAACCTCCAACTTTGGATGATGTTTGTTCCATGAAAAAAAACACATTTCGTTCGGGAAACTGTCTCCGATCTGTAGGGTTGACGTGGCATGACGCCAGTGAAAGGGGCCTATGAGGGAAGCAAGCACAACTAGTTGATTGGTTATGAATCATACCTTTAAAAACACCGTGGATAGGAATTTACCATCAATTGAGGTTTTATATGGGTCTTATGGAGTTTCTAACTATTAAACCAAATATATATATATAACCATATAAAAGCTCCATAATCGATGCTAAATTCCCATCAATGATGGTTTATACACAGGGGTTGGTAACTGTCCCATTTTGGGTATATTGGACATCACCTTATAGTAGCCATGTTCAATGGGGACATTTAATGACCCATGATATAAGTGAAGAATACCATGCTTGGATTCAGCGGATTGATGAATTCGAGAGGGATATGGGAGATTTTTTCGATTGGGATTCGTTCCAACGGAACGAGTAAAGTGGTTCCACCAAGCATAGTATAATGCTAGTTTTTTGATGGAAGAATTAATATAGCCAACAATCATCAACAATCAACCATATTATTGATATTATCTGGGTAATTTTCATCACGACCGAACCCTGTTCTCCCTCGCAGGATAATGGGATTAACCATACTATGGAATATCATTGATAAAAAGCCATTGGGATGTTTTTTTCCCCTGATATAGCCATGGTTAACATCTAGATGTGGGAGTATCATTGATATCATTTTATCACTATGTGATTGTTGTGTGATTTTTCATAGTGAGTTATACTACCTGGGCTATTGGAAAAAGCCATGAACTACCCTCTGGTAAACTAACATAGCTGTTGAAAATGACCATCTATACTGGATTTTCCCATTAAAAATGGTGATTTTCCATAGTTATGTTAGTTTACCAGAGTCAGAGGGTAAGCCAATTTTCTTAGACCATTTTCAACCAACGAGATTTAGTGAAACATTAAATGTTCTGTTCCAAACCTTATTTAAGGAATGATCACCCAGAATATGGAATAATATATTTGATATAATATGGGATATCTAATATTTTTAATCTAATAATATAAGAACTAGATAATTGTATTTATCTTATCTGGAATAATAATATGTTTAGATGGGGGGTTGGAAATATAATATATATATAATATGTATTATAATCAGCCGTGGCCTATTTAACCAGGGCTTTGTGACGTATCCAAATGGGATCTTGGAAACTGTATTTGATTATTCAGGAACTATATTGAATTCTTCATGAACTATGTTGAATTCTATATCTATATTTACATATACGTATATATGTGTCCGTTCACATAGATGATACGCAGTGGATGATACAAGATTACGGTCCAACATGACTTGTTTTTCATGACCATCTTGGAAGGATGCTTAATTATAATACTTTGAAAAGGACCTTGAAAACATCAACCACCATTGTTGGGTTTGCAGCTCCTCTTGTCTTACGAAACATGGATGGTTGTTGCTGAATACAGAATGCATCAGTTTTTCAACATGTGCACATATCAATAGTGGCTGCAATCTATGATAGAGAATGCCTGTAGAACCATCAGACCCGGATGAGCAGCAATCTTGGAAGACCACAAACATTGAAGAACTACCAATTCTTTGCATAAAGCCATCGTAGTACAGTAATACAGTAATGGGTTATAAGTTATGTATAATAGGCTATAGTGGGTGGGTTACACTGAATTATAAAGGGTTATTATGGATTATTATGGGTTGCCATGGCTTACAATGGGTTATAACTGTCTAACACGAGAATGCTTTGTCACTAGCGCAGAATTGCATCATCATGAGATGTCATGAGATTGGGAGACGTTGCCCCAGAACATTGGTACATTTTGACTTGTCTCAAGTCAACCGTAGTATGTACAATGAAAATTGAGATTTCAGTTGCGTATCGCAACAGTGTAGATTGAGTCTATATATATATACACATAATTTTACCATGCATGTAAAGTGTGAATGATCTATGTAGACATAAATTGTAAATGATGGATAGCATTAGATTGGCATCTATACATCACGCTCTGTACAAGTTGATTTCAGTTTGCATCTGGCCCTATGACTCTTGCCTCCCTTGTAGGCCATGGGACTTAAAAATCGAGTCCCAAAGCTGGCTTCAATAATGATAATAATGAGTCCTGAAACTTTTGCACTTCGCACTGCAGATCAACTAGTTTCTGCAGCCTCAGCATTGGTTCCAAAAAAAACGGCGCTTGACCAAGATATTCAGAGAGCTTGGCCTACCCCTAAAAAAAATCCGTTGGTGAATGAGTGACACTTGCACTCTGGTCATCAAACATGGCTCGGCTAGCTGGGAAATTCCCGATAAATGGATATCAATGGTGGTTTCTACAATGTGAGGCCCCCCAGTGATGTTAGTTGGTTTATAAGCCCCAGTAACTATAGTTATAAGTACCATAAACCATAGTTATTGGAGTTATAAACCAAGTTAGCTATCTTGGGGGCCTCACATTGTAGTTGTAATGATTGATTATCCAGTTAGCAATGTTGATTACAAGAGGGTATCTTATTTGGCGGTCAGTTAAAAGTAATGTCAAGTTAGGATTAATAAACCGCCCCCCCGGAAGGTAGGTACCTAGGGAGAATGTTCGACTAAGGTTGAAGAACTAAATAATCGATCTCGCAAGTTCAAGTCATAAGAGATCAACTTCGATCAACTTCGAATTGATATCAATCTACTTTCAATTGATTTGCCTTTTGAAGCTAGAAGAAATCTTTTAAAAAAACTGGATTTCCTGTGTGGTTGATGAAGGTTGATGAATCATGTCCTCCCGGAGCTTTAAGCTTTTAAATTGGCCTCCAGACCCTAACAAACAATATCAAACATAGTAATCAAACATGGAAAAACAGCCTGGAAATCTTCATGTAGATGGGAGAATCATCTATCTTTTATGTTTGATTACCAGAGGCTATCTGTGTTGCATACAGTTGGACACAAATTGCTGAGTGGGGCATGAGATTTTCGCCGGTGCTTGGCCATCTCACTTGCCAGCTTCTTGCAACATCCTGGGGAAAACCATGTCAGAAGATCCAGTTCGGGACGTGAAGGTTGATTATACCTATAGCATCCTATAGCATCCTATAGCCTCTGGTAAACTAACATAGCGAACTGGAAAACAACAATTTTTAATGGGTCAATCCACTATTTTGGCCATTTTCTTTGTCGCAAACTGTAAAAGTTTACCAGGCCGGGTAGCTTATCAAGTGACAACATCATTGCAGTGTCAGTTGACACCATCGGACCATCGGTATGGAGATGACTCGTTTGGCATCACTGGCCATCCACTGAGCCCAAGATGTGTCCACAGCTGACTGAGACAAAAGTGCGGAGCCCAAGTCCTGACACTTTGCTGCAGGTCCATTTATTGATGATGAAATTAATCAAACATGGTGATTTCCCATAGCTATTTTGTGAAGTCATTTGTTTTCATGTTATGTTCTACACGAAGCTTGTTTAACCGCCTTCGGCGTGTTCCGCCGGCCACCATGGAAACAGCTATCCTATAGGCTGCAAACAGCCCTTGCACAGGCCCAGCAAGAACATGGTGTTTGTGTAAAACATTGTGTTTGTGGATGACACAGCTTTTGTGTAAAACAGCTCTTTGTGCAAAAGATGGTTTGGACGCAAAAACATTGGTTGTGTTCAAACCACGGTTTAAGTTTAAACCAAAGCATGTGTGTAAACCAGGGTTTTGGAAAAGGCCATATTGAGAACGGCTTTGGAAAAGGCCATATTTTGAAAGATTATGCGTGTAAAAGGTGTTCGGCACAAAAGCCAGTGGATCAAGTATTGGATATAAGAAGCGACGGAGCAAATCGATGGCAAACACAACGAAAAAAACGGAAACAATCATCGACATGACAGCAAGATGTGCAAAACCAAGCCGGTGTTGAGCGAGGCGTGGGCAGAGTTCATCCCACCACAACGTAAGGAAAGAGCAAGATGAGACGAAGAAGAGCTAGGTGGCGGGGAGGGAGGGGAGGCAAAAATCCGCGCCAAGGGGAAAGTCTAGACAAGACAAAGACTAAACAGACAGTACAACTACGAACCTGTGTGCTGCCATAGGCTGTTCAGCGCCGCTGTCGCTGTTGTGGAGCCAATGGTCTGTGGGCTAGCCCCAAGCCACATTTTTCGCGACCCTGGCATCTTGGGTCGTGAAGCTGGTACTCAAACCACAACTGGCCATACAGAATCCAAAACAAATCGCCACAGACCATTGGCTCCAAAACTGCGACAGGGGTAACTTGCCCCAGCACTCTTGGCTATTGGATGATGTTCCATTCGGAAAGGGGGCTTGGTGTCCTCAAAATCACAAGATATTCTGATTTCCCGAAACTTTAAATGTTAGAATGATTAATTTAGTGGGGGTAGAGTAAATCAATGCAAAACATGTTGAAATTCAAGTGCATATTTGTTTTGGATGGTGATACGGTAAAAAAAACAACTCTGATGATCCCTGAAGCACCACTGTTGCCATTTTTAGGATATCCCAATGTATGACTAGGATATTAGTACTTATTTACCCTTGGCAATACAATGGATATAGTTTATTAGCATATTCAATATGGTTTATTAGCAGAGGCTAGGGTAACTCAGTAGTTATTTGAATCCCATCTCTGACCGTTTACTCATCTGCATCCGGGAGGTATGATGTGACATCTACTGCATGGAGGTGAGGAGCGTTGAAAGTATCCAGGAAACCATGTGGAGGTTTCCTAAAATGGGGGTACCCTTGGATGGTTTGTGATGGAAAACTTGCTTAAAATTGGTGATTTGGGGGCTACCCCCATTTCAGGAACCATGTCTAGACTGTAGTTACTACATCTAAAATTAGACTTTGGAGGTATGATGTAAGTATGTTTAAGTATGTGTTTTCGGAATATCTGGATCTGTTCCTTGGGGACTGATTTCTCCAATGGCTTTTCCGAAGCCAATTCTCCCATCTTCCAATCCTCGGACATGGCTGGACCGGGAGAATAATGACATGGGCCATAGCAGGAATACCTAACCAACCCTTGGCCCGTGTACTTGGGATAGTTTGGGATGATTTGAAATAGCCCGCAAGTTCTTGTTCTTTGGGGATAGTTGTTTATTGTTGTGAGATATGGATTATATACCCAATATCCATATTATACTCCCCTTATATTCCGAGTTTTGCCCAATATTATCCACTTGGTTTATATACCCAACTGCATCTATACCTACCAAGAGCCCCACTTAGTTTAGTGAAATATCACGGGGATTCATCGTTTACCCAACAGTTTGCGACATTGGAAATGGCCATAGAAATAGTTGATTTACCCCTAAACATTGTGATTTTCCACAGTTGTTTGTAAGTTCACTGGGTATCATCTTATTTAGCAACCAAGGATTTAGGGATCACCAAAGCAGGGATGGTTCCATCTCCAGTATCTCACCACAAGTTGGTAAGACTTCTTTAAGTATCCACTAATGTCCGATGAATATCTATTTTGGTTGGGCATCTGAAATAGTTACTTACTTTCCCATAAACACCCCATGTTCATCCATGTTCTTAGTTCAAGATGGTTTAAGAACCTAACTATCCATAAATATGTTGAATGGTTTGTTTGGGTGAATTACTACATATTTTCAGATGGACAACAATATCCCATTGATACAATATCGTGCCCCCCAGGGTTTTTTGTTGTTTTATAGCCCCATTATCTAGTTCGATATATCTACCATAAGTCCTAGTTAAATATTAGGGTTATAATCGACTTAGCTATCTCGGGGGCACCACCTTGTAACCTATGAAGATTGTTTGGGTTATTCATTCATTACATCACCACAGTTTGATAAAATCTGCATAGATATCCATTCACATCCCATAAAGACCACATTTTATGGGTTTAATAACTAACATACATATGTGTGTTTGCCCGAAAATAGGGTATCCAAAAATCCATTGGTTGGCATTCAGTTTCCAAACTAAAATAGCCATCTGGTGGTATACGACATTTTCAAACCAGCCCATATATATATATATACATAAATACATAGTGTATATATATATACATATATATATATATTATTATCCATAACTATGGCATCTTATTTTTCACTGGTAATTCACCAGCACTTCTCTATGGGCCCACCATTTCTGCCGTGACAAAAAAGGCGGTTTCTCCAGCCGTTTCTGCCGTGTCCCATCTGGCACCGCATGAAGTCAGTTTGAAGCCACAGCCTTCCTGGCGGGCATGGTGAGTCCCCATGGCGTCTACGAAAACATCAAGTTTTTTGGGGATATCACCATTGCTAGGTCAATCTTAGATGGATACTTTAATCCTAACTAGTCTTTTGGTATCAATGGGAATATCTACTAACCAGCAAAGATTTATTTTGTTTGCAAGGCATCTAAGATTGGCAATGATATCACCATTGAATACCGTGTTCAAAATGGTGACAGATGTGCTATTGTCTATGGCTGATGTATCTATAATCATCTATGATGGTTCATGATAATATATTATCAATATACATAATTTACCCAGACATAGTGGTACTACTGTAGATGGTTGCGAAATCCTGCGCCACCAAAAGCATGGCTTAAACCCTATAAATAACGGGATAAACCATCTATCAACTGGTGCAGGATTTCGCAACCATCCGCAGTATCACTTGTATCCCCTTTAGAATAAGAGGTATTGATAGTTGATAGTATTTATGTATCATTTAGGTAATTATTGAATCCACCAATGATGAAGTTATCTAGCCAATACTGCAATTGTCATACGGAGGAATGCCATGATTTCCGGCATGTAGCGACGTCCAGACGGCCTCACCGATCACCAAATTGATGAGAATGCTCCCCACTGTCAACTCAGACCCTCTCGTTTTTTAACGTAGTTGTGGAACATCACTCTTTTTAATAGGCAAAAAACAAAAATCATCTATCACTGGGCCATTTTCGATAGCTATGTTAAAATGACCAGGGTGGCAGTCCAACTGCAGTAAATGAAAATGGTACCCCCAAAATATATCAACTTGGAGTTACTATTTCTCCGGTGACATAATTTTCATGTTTGAAAGCGGTAGCAGCTGGATGATGCTGAATGACTTTTCTGATTGGTGGGTTCAATGATTTACCCTTCGGTAAACATACAAAAAGCTATTGAAAATTGCTATTTATAGTTGATTCACCTATTAAAAATGCTTATTTTCCATAGTTATGTTAGTTTACCAAAGGGTACCTGAGATGTTTATCCCCAATGGTTTTCGGACATTTGGAACCCCCGCACCTGGACCTCGATGATTCACATCCGAATTTTGCCGCATGGTCCCAATCCAGCCAGTGAAAATCAATTTGGTGTTGGATCAGTGGCCATTTCAGGATCCTAAATTGGAGGTACCCACCATATATAAGGCCTATATAAGGTCTATGTAAGGGAATATCACCACAAAATATAGCCTTTTATGGTACTATCGTACCTTCATTTTAGGATCCTGGAATTCCCATTGACTGGATTTTCGGTCAATTTTCTCAACACCTCCAGGCCGGATGGAGAGGGATAGATGTCCCAACTATTTTTTTTTGCATCTTTGGAATGGTTTCGGAATGGCATCCAGCCTGATTAGCCCAAAAAGATCTAAAAAGGGACATTGATCAACAACTGCGACTCATCCGGTGCTGAAGAGCATGATTTTGCCTGGTTTGCCCTGATAGGATTCTGGTGGAGGGTGAAGGCAGATAAACCTTCAAGGGAGATGGTGCAGGGTGGTGCCCCCAAGATAGCTAAGTTGGTTTATAAGTCCAATAACTATGGTGTATAGGTGATATAATCTTAGATATATCTATAGTTAATGGGATTATAACTTATAACCCATTTATGCTTTTGGGGGCACCACCTTGTGGTGAATGAGGCTTTTGATTACTACTACCCCAGCATGCACAAGATTGATGATCCTGGAGGTCTATTGGAACAGTGTGGTGCAGCTGATCCCAGAGAAGCGATCGATGAGATGGAAAAGACATCACACCACATGTGCTACAATGAAGGAGATGAACCAGACGTCTGGTGTCAGATAGAACTTCATGATCGAAGAAATGGCTGTACGGCAATCCAATCTACAATCAGACAGCCAAAACATGTTGCTGATGTTTTTGATGGACTGAACCATGATATATTATATCATTATATATATTATATCCCTATCTCCACTATACCACACTATACCAGCATTTGTCATTTGAAAACATGATTGTAGTTTGCAGTTTCTGGGGTCTAAACATCGCTTTCTTCAGCCGCCGATTCCAATCTGATGGCTACACTGCTCCCCAGGGCCTGAGGCCTGAGGATCCCAAGCGACGAGCCATACACTGTGCTGCCAGCCAGTTCTATGGGGGTTCTTAAAATGCTGGTTCACCAAAAGAATGATTTACCCTCTGGTAATTTGTTACGTAGCTATTGAAAATGGCCATAGAAATAGTGGATTTGCCCAGCTGGAAAATGGTGATTTTCCATAGTTATGTAAACGTTTACCAGAGGGTATTTGGTTTATATATATATGTTTATATCATGGAAAATCCGATTAAAATGGATGACTTAGGGGGAATCCCATGACTTAGGAAACCTCCATATGTATCCATATGTTAGATTACGTACAAGCCCTATGAACTAGTTCGATATATCTAGCAGCTAGCATAAACCCTGATCCGAGTACTCCTAGTGGACTAGATCAACTGAGCGATTCCAAACTGGGGCACCACGAGCTGTACGAGCTGAGGGCCCCTGGCGCGGTAGCTAAGTTGGTTTATATCTAGGTGAATTCTCTGGTGAAATTCAACCCAAAAAAATATATTTCACGATATTTCACTGATTGAACCACGACTTCCCTATTTTGGTTGGGTATTTCAACCCATCCATCTAACCCCCCAAACGAAGCCTATCCACCTAATCCTAATAACAAACATAACTCACTGGAAGGGCACCACAGGATGTAATCCCATTCCCCTCATATGAAGCAGTCCCTAAATCGTCCTAAATATGTGTAAATCCATGTAAATCCTCTACATTTACATCCACCATAGTTTCTGGGGGATGTCTAATATTAGGTAGATAGAATCAATACACACACATATATATATATATATATTTTAACATATATATATAATATTGAATATGATATATAAATATATATGTAACATATATATATATTATAACATATATATATAATATTGAATATGATATATAAATATATATGTGTAACATATATATATATATAATAATATATATAATATAATAATATATATATAGTATTTATAATATATATATGTATATATATATAATAATATATATAATATAATATATATATAATAATATATATATAATAATAATATATATATATATATAATAATATATATATAATATAATATATGTAATATAAATATATATATATATATATATCATAATAATATATATAAATTGTAATATACATACAAGTATATATATAATATTCCTATCATATCTCGTTATATCTCCACTGTACCAGCATTTTCTCTTGAACGCAGCATTTGTCGAAAACGGGCTTCGACTTTTTACCGAGGCTGCGAAGCCGTGGAGTACCAGCTGGTGATCCCTACACGTGGCCGATGGCGTTCAGCTTCAAAGGAGGGAGCCGGCTGGGAGGTGACTCCAATAGCTTACCCTCTGGTAAACAAACATATGGCACATATTTATAGTTGATTTAGCTATTAAAAATGGGGGCTTTCCATAGCTATAGTTGTAGTTTCATAAAATCCCATGGTACCCTCTGGTAATTTAACTAGTTAGTAGTGGTTAGTAATGGTTAGTAATGGTGACTTTTCATGGGATCTTTCATGGGATTTACTGGGATATACCAATTTAATGGGATCTTTAAACTAATTATGGAGCATCCCACTTCGCCAGTGGCTTGGCTACCCATAGCAATAAGGTAATCCATTGATAGATGGGGTAACCTACTGGGACTTACCCTCTGATAAACAAACCCATAGAAATAGTTGATTTACCCAGCTGAAAAATTGCGATTTTCCATAGTTATGTAAACGTTTACCAGAGGGTAGATCAACAATACAATACAGAACTGATAAAAATGGTGATGGCTGGGGGATGGTTCATGATTGTTTCAACCACATTACAACTCCCATGAAAAAAGAGAATAAGACATGGGGATGGGTCAAGTCACTTATCAAAAGCTATGACATTACCATATGACTGGGGGAATAAGGGAAGAACCATCCAGCTGTACCAGCTATGACTTAGGGTACCGTTTGGGTAACAGGGGTTTGACATTACATGAAGAAGTGATCAGATATATGGTTGAACAAATTAAACTATCGAGTGGGGTGGTTTGATTATTCGATAGTTCGCAACCATGAACTCCGAGTTAAAGAGAACAACACATGAAGAACTGATACCATATTATATGAAAATCAACCGTTGATGGGAGTGAACAAACCATGCATCATAAGAATCAATCTAGAATCAATGTCATCATGGGATGAACATCACTATATGAGACTCCACCATATTGTGCATGATGATATATGACAATTCCGCTATTCAGGATTGTTTGTTTTCTCAGGTTTTTCACTACAGCAAACATGTGTAAACAACGAACCCCCAACATCGGGGGATGTGGAGATCACCAAGAAATGCTGGGTCAGCAGGATCATGTGATCATCATGCGATCATCATGGGATACTCGACGGGAGTTCGGTGACTTCTTTTTGGCATTTGATCTGATAAATAGCTAATTTGGGGTTCACATAACTCCAATAACTATGGTTTATGATACTTATAACATCTTATAACTATAGTTACTGGGGCGAATCTAAACCAACTAACATCACTGGGGGGCATCACATTGTAGCTAAGTTGGTTTATAACTATAGGTAATTATTAACGTTGTGGAATCTTAGGGTGGGGTGTGACTGGATGTTTATGGATGTTCATGGTAGATTCGTGTGATTCATCAAACTAGTTCATGGGGTTTATATGAAGCGACTTATAACACGTGATGTTTAGCACTGAAATGGTGGCACCTGGCGGTATGGAGTTCATCTGAAAATCTCAAGCGGCATTTCACCAAGCCAAGAAGAACAATAGAGCCAACCATCAAACATTGAGACTGAGCCTTACTCTAGGTCAATATGGATACTGTAATCCTTTAGTCTTTTGGTATCAATGGGAATATCTACTAACCATTATCCATCAAAGAATTTATTTTTTGCCAGGTATCTAAGATTGGCAATGTACTGGTGAAGGGCAGTTTGATCCTCTGATCTTTTGCCATCAATCAGGGGAATAGTATTTTTCCTGTGGTATCTAGGATTAGCAATGATAATTTGTCCTTCTTGTTTTTGCCCGCCACCACTGGTCACCAACACATGAATAACCGACTACCTGAGGACAACATCCGGGACCGGAGACCCTCAAAACGCTTGGCCGCAAGGCTCCGAAACAAAGTTGGCGCAGTCGCCGTAAATGTGCCGGAGACGGTTGTGTCGGTGGTCAACACATGCAGAGTGGGGTTCCGCTATGACGGCTCGATAACAATCAGC
>Ga0126342_10004509_pt1 | contig 23835 bp, 22 predicted proteins | sample Cyp1metagenome_FD_92528 | JGI IMG/M metagenome (GOLD analysis project Ga0126342, IMG submission 92528) | Coral microbial communities from Lord Howe Island, Old Settlement Bay, Australia - Cyphastrea 1 metagenome | ecosystem: Host-associated > Invertebrates > Cnidaria > Coral ...
ATAACCAATCGCCAACCAATCGCTCAGCCTATCGCGATGCAGGTTTTAGCAATCGCGCAAAGCAAAGTAAACGCATCAATTCATAAATTTGTGACCTGCTTTTACGGACGGCTCCCATATAAAATGTCATGGGGACATAGCGGCATTTCATGGGGATATATAGCATGGCATCCGGGATTTGCCTCTCACCATGAGACCAGGTGCAATTCGTGGGGCACGTCACGGCGTCGAACATGTCGCAGTAGCAGGTGGAATAGCAGGTGTTGGACTTAGGTCAGCGGTTGGATTTTTGACCCCGAAATGATTTGAAGCATCAAAAAACTGGAGGCAAACCAACAATCATCGGATTGATTGGGGATCTAATTGGGGTAGAACTACAGATTGTACCATCGTCGTCATCGTCCAATTCTGGGAATGCTGAGAAAATGTGTGGATCCAACAGTGCACAGGATCCCATGTAGGAACTTGGAACCTAACATCACTCACTTCATCCTCACCGCCTCAGGTTTCAAAGAAGGTGAAAAGGACGAGACGTTGACAAAAGATTGGTGGCATGATGTGACATGTATTTAGTATTTTTGTCCCTCTTTTTGATGTTCTTTATTTCCCAAATCATTGAAACAAAAACATGATGTGTGCCGTCCATGGTCTCTGGCTGTCATCCCGCCAGGCATGGGGGTTCTGAGGGATGACCATCCCCTGATGGAAAACAAAGCTATCACATTCAAGCATCTTAAAACCCGCAAAAAATTCTATCATGGTGCATAAAGCAATAAAATGCAATAAACCACCCCATATATTTGGTGAAAAAAGCCATCCATGTATGGTTTTCATGTGGGGATGGCGGAGCCGAGACCCTCCATAAATATCCCTCCATAAGAAACATTCAGGAAAGCCCCATGAGATTAACATCGTAATCATTATCCATTAGATGATCATCCGGGAATCCATATGAATTATTACCATTAGATTCATTATCTGCTTGGTGGTTGAAAAACCCATCTTGAAAAATGATGGACTTCGTCAGTATCATGAAATTCCAACTGAAAAATGAAAACATATAAAAACCATGTTCCAAACCACCAACCAGTCCATTATTATCCATTATTCATGATTCATTACCCTCTGGTAATTTAACATAGCTATTGAAAATGGCCCATTTATAGTGGATTTTCCCATTAAAAATGGTGATCTTCCATAGCTATGTTAAATTACCAGAGGGTAACCCTTCACGAAGCCCTTCTGAACCCTCACTGCTATCCAGATCGAGAAAAACCGCCAAAACACAGCGTCCCGCGGTTCGAACATCAACTTCACGCCCTCCAGTGTCCTCAACACACGGGCCGCAAGGCGCTGCCTTTGACAAAGATTACGTACTGAAAATGTGATACATTTAATTCTAGCTATAAGAAATCTCAGAAATCAAGATGTTTCATATGATTTTTCCATAATACCACTAGTTCGAATATGTTTTTAAGATAAGTATTGAAGCATTTGCTTTGAAATTAATGAGAATATATCAGCTAAGCTTATGAAAATATCATTGGCAGAAATAAATCAGCCAATAAGCCAAATTTGTCTAATGTCAGAAATATAAGATGTACTTCATGTTAACTGACTGGAAATTGACCGACTAGCTAGCCAACATTTCCAATCAAGATTTGGCTATGCAGTTTTTTTGCAAAGTCCAGTTTGTAATTCAACATCTGATACTGGCCAAAATGTGCTACTGTACTATTAGCCTTTTTAGCCAAATTTATCCATGCCAAACTACCTCAAACATCCTCAAACTTTCACGGAAACAATCTGCCGAAGAACATACAGTAGAATCGAAGAACTGCAAACAGATTCAATACAAGCAGCAACTTCGCCTTAAACAGGTCTACAAATCAGTCAACAAACAGCAAAAACGCTACAGGATGGAGCCTAGACGATTACGTGACATTTTTTCACAATGCAGTCACCCAAAATTTTTAAGAATCAGATAGAATCAGCAGGATTTCTCTAAAAATGGGACCCCAACTCTACTATATTCCATGGCCCATGGTTTTCCATTTCTGTATAATCCATCATGTTCATTCATTTTCATGTAAAAAATGGCCGCAAATTGGGAGTTCCAGCATTTTTTAGACGTGCCCCAGTTGGTTGCAGTCCGAGGGACAGCAACGCCGCTGGCGATTCCAGCACACCTTGCCGCGTCAACCTGGGGCGTTGCGAGAGGCCTCTCGAGGCCGAATCGACACTGGCGACACCTTGGAAGCCCCAAGTCCTCACATTACCCTCTGGTTATGTCAAAATAGCTATTGAAAATGGTGATTTATTTCGTAGAATTTCCCATTAAAAATAGTGATTTTCCATAGTCATTACCCTCTGGTAATTTAACATAGCTATTGAAAATGGCCCATTTATAGTAGATTTACCCATTGAAGATGGTGTTTTTCCATAGTTTTTTTGTATGTTTACCAGAGGGTACCACCTTCAGAACATCTTTCCTTGTTCAATGACTTATGTTTCTTATGTGGCAAACCCTATGCCATCAATGCCATAAATCATACACCATTTACTCAATTTCACCATTTTATGGTGGTTTTCAACAAGCCGCATAGACCACAGAAAGGCATTGCTAATTTGTTTTTTTACCCAAACACCAAACATGATCCAAAATCCAAAATCCAAAATCCAGATCCAAGGTCCAAAAACCACACCAATCTCGTTTGCATATCCAATAAATGGAGGTTTCCGAAAATACGGGTACCCCCAAATCAAATCATCCATTTCAATAGGATTTTCCATAATAAACATTTATAAACCATCCATTTGCAGGTACCTCCATTTATGGAAACCTCATGAAACCTCCAAATATCCATCTATCAACCACAACACAAACAACGGCTCCCCGTGCCGCATCCCTCTCGCCCAGCGACTGTCCCAGGGCACGGAGATTGTCGCGCGACTTGAAGGTTTCCACCAGATTCAGCTGCCAGCCTTCACGCGCGCCCGACCTGAGACCGGGTCTGGCCGGGTCTCAGGTCACCAAACACGGTGTCAGGGGATTTCAAGCACCCAAAATGTGTGTGTGTGTTTTTGAATGGAAAAAACCATGATAGCCATGGAGAAAAAGTGAGTCGATTTCGGGTTTTTCCATGATTTGAAGCAACAACTTGCCATCCCAAAAAAGGAAAGCAGTCTTACAACTCCCCTCTTTCGTAGGGTCGATCATATGAGTCGAGTTGGGAGGATGGTAACCCAAAAAAATAGAATTTTAGCAGTAACAAATCTGTAAACAAATTTGTTTGTTGATTTATAACTACCAGCAACGCTGGGAATTCACCCTCTGGCTATCTAACCTGACTAGTTGAAAAGAAAATTGATTTATCATAGAACTAGATGGGCCATCTATACAATAGCTATGTTATGGCTATGTTGATAAATCGTACATTTGATGATGTGCTCATCAGAACCTCCAATTGGGGGGTTTTCCATTGCCACTTTTTATTCTTGAAGGGTATAAGTCAGAGATATTCGCACTTGAATTCACCGATCCTCAGAGATTTCCAACGAGGTGCAAGTAGGCAGGGCCCTCCTCAGCCTTGAAGCTGCCAATGGTGATGGCCTGCCGTGTTTGGTGATCATCAAGTTGCTGTACCATGGTGTACTCCATTTTTGGACTAGCCAACGTTCTATAATTTCTATATCATTCTATGTATCATTCTATGTATCATTCTATGTATCATTCTATTCTATCGTGATTTTGGGACCAAACATTTGGCTGAATGAGTTCCGTACATGGATTGAACATAAAATTTAACATCCATTTCGCCAGCCCAATCAACCGCTTCTGGGGTCAGAAATGCCATCGGATAGATCCTCGAAGATCACCCTTTTGGCGAAGCAGATTTGGAAGTTTTAAAGCCATCTGGATCCATCTGGTTGTGACATTCACAGTTTGCCATGGAAAATCACCCTTTTTAATAGGAAAAACATGGATTTATGGGAGATATAAAGGGTATATTACCATCTGGTTATGACTAACATAGCTGGAAAATCCCAACCATAAATGGAGGTTTAGTTCGCTGGGAAAATCATCTATGGGCCATTTCCCATGGCGAACTGTTAAATAACCAGAGGGTAAATTAAAGATCTGAAATGAAGGTCAAGCGGTTCCGGGTATAGGAATACACTGGAATACATCACGTTAACAAAGCTAAGGATATCACCACAGATTCTTTGGGATATGCACCCCAGAGATGGGCCTGACTACCATTTAACCACCATGTTTGGCACCATCTATTTCAAAGAAGAGCGTGTAAAGATGCCTCCAACATGGGACCCATATGGCCCCCCGAGTTTGCCTGGCTTAAGATCTGATCTCCTACTTGGCTTGCCAAATCCCAAGGTTTCCCTGTCAAATTTTAGTGCTTTCCCTCATGGTTTTACACTGGTTTCCACAAGAAAAAAACATACCTTTTTTTCGATCAACAAAAAAAACAAACAAAAAACACATCTCCAGCTAGTGAAGCTACCATCACGGCAAATTCTATTCGAATATCCCAAGATTCACCTCGCCGTCCGTCTCAAAGCTTCCGATCTCACCTCCCACAGACCTGCCAAGATGGAAAGGTCAAAGTCCAGTAAAAGAGTGGTACTGTAACTTGAAGGTGGTACTGTAACTTGAAGCTTTTCTATTTTTTGGCGACTATATCAAATATATATATAAATATATCGTATATTATCTCTGTATATATTCAATATCTATAAATCATATGTCTGAAAATGGATGAAAATATGAACTATACCCCCGCAATATATGGGGTATACCCCCGCAGATTGCGAGTTTTTTTTTGAGACCAAAGTTTCGTTGTTTGGGGATGTTTGGGGGGTATCCCAGTTTTACGGCAGAGACGCCATCCATTTCAGAGGCTTGATCATTTTGACGCATATAACATTGAACTGACGAGTATTTTGTGGATCCGGTCACCTGGTAATTTAACTAAAGTCGCTCCTCATCATCCCAGGTATGTATTTGAAAATATATAGAAGATCATAAGATCAGAAATCACAAAAAGCTATGGAAAGATCCACCATTTTTAATGGGAAAATCCACGATTTCTATGGCCATTTTCAAGAGCTTTTTGTAGGTTTACCAGAGGGTACTGCCAATTGTCAAAGCTCAATTGACAAGTCCTCTTGAGTCACATTCAAGAATTTGACACTGCAATTGGTAGAATACTGTGGAGTATTTTACCCAATTTTGGGGGATCCAGCCAACACCAGTGACACCAGTTCAATCAAAAAGAGGTTTGTTCGCTTAGCGGTTCAGTCCTCCCTCATTTCACTCAGAGAAGTTTGAGGCGGCACACATGTTTGAGGCATCACCATCCAGTCGTGCGTGTTCTCTGGTTTCAACATGTTTATGATTGGTGATTGCATCCCGTTACAAACCACTTGACTTAGTGGGACTGCTTGCATCCTTTTTTGGGACATCTTCGAATGATTCAAAAGTGCGTCAAACCAATTTGCCAAAACATGCGCCACAGTGGTTCAGTATACTGAAAATGCGCAAATCTTGTAGCTACTCTCCATTAGCTTAAACAACCATTTCAAGCATGTCCCTCAATTCTGTGCTTTAAGGGAAATTCTACAGGACACTGCGTTGTTTTATCCCCCAATACAGAGGTTTCTAGTTTCGGTGTTCCCATCATCAAATTCTGAAATGGTACCCTCAACCTCCAATGGTTTATCATCATGATCCCCAACTTGAATGGCAAGTTGGGTCAATCCCCACATAAACAAACGCACCCCAAACGCACCATATTACTGGTTTAAAAAAACGATCAGATCTCCTGCCTGCGATCCAGTTTAAAACACCACATTTTATTCCACATATCTGTTGCTGACATCCCCTATGTCCCCACATTTTTCCAGCTCCCCCAGCCCCCCCAGCTCCCAGCCTGTAGGGTTCGCTATCGTAGGTGGCGTAGGCCGCTGGAAGCAGCTTGAAATCCAACCCATTGCAGAAGACCAGTTCGATGTCTGTGGCCTTCCGACAAAGCCGAGGGGCAAGCGCTGTGCTCAGAGAAGCCCACAGAGACATACTGATAGTGTACTGCTATTGTGTATGTATGTATATATATATAGATAGATATATAATTATATATATATATACTATTGTATTATATATATAGAGTGTATATTAGATTACATATCTTATGTATACTATTACATATATATATATGTATATGTATCTAATCACTTACCCTTCCAGCAAAACCAAAGATCACCTTCCTCACCTCCTTCAGCATCAGATCCAAACGTTTCTGGAAGGCCTCCAGGTCCTGGTTTTCCCCCAGCTTGGGGTACCCCAAAATGAATGGTTTATTTCATGGAAAATCCTATTAAAATGGATGATTTGGGGGGACCCCGTTTTAGGACACCTCCATATATACACAAGAAATAGTGACTTCACCATCAAAAAAATCTGATTTAGGGAGCACTAATAGTAATTTGACCAACAAACATGGTGAAAGGACCCCGACTTTACTTGGATTCAACCGAGAAAAGCTTAAGCGACAACAGATGTCTGACCTTGTCAAAAGTGGAAGGTTTAACCCAACTGAAGCGGTGATTATGATTTAAGCAAATGGGGCCGCTAGATAGATTGCAAAATTGGTTTACACCTACCTAGACATGCTAAACTGGTGCGTTTGTGGTGGATACCAACTAATAGTTGGATGGGTGATAATAAACCAAACTATCAATTAGTACATAAATCTATAAATTGGTGGTACACTTTGAGCCAGATATGGAGAAGGTTCTCATGAATGGAGTAGCAAGCCGAGCAGAAGAGATCAGCTTGAGATCAGGCAATTTCCATGGTGACTTCTGGGTGATATCCTGAATCAGATGCTGTTCTGGTTGGTAGTAGAGTCACCTATGCAAACAATATGCATCATTATTTATCCCATTGTTAGGGTGGATTAAAAAAAAAACATGTGTGAAACCAACAATCAGTATTGGTTTTACGGAACACCATTTGGGGGATCTACGAATCTATTTCAAAGCACAAATGGAATATTGACCAACCATGACGACTTGTGATAGGTCCGGACAAAAAGAGTAAACTGGTTTGTCGACGAAATGATAGTTTCCATATTGTTGAGAGACCAGCTCCAACAAAGAAAATTGACGTTAGCCAAAATGATAAGAATAAAACAAATAATCAACACTGAATTCAGGATCAGCAGAAAAACGAAAACAAGAAGAAACATAAAAAAAAGAAAAGTTGTTGATCATTTGATCTGTTTTCTGTAGTTTTCCCAGTTGTTTCTCCAGTTTAGCATCGTTCTGTCGGGGTCCTGCGTGGCTTCTTCCCAGCTGCCAGGGCAGTCCCCAAGACCTTCTGCTTCCAGTTCCTGGAAAGCCTCCTGGAAGGGACTTGCCACTTGGAGCCGTAGAAAAAGGCCAGAAAAATGTAACAGGTCAAGTTGTACTATAATGGTTAATATATGGTGAATGTATGGTTATTCTATGGTTAATGATGGTTAATAATGATCTGGTTGGTGGTTTCAACCATCTTGAAAAATATGAAAGTCAATGGGAAGGATTGTTCCATATATTATGGAAAAAAATGTGTGAAACCACCAACCAGTATATATATATTGTATTGTGTGTATGGCCTAAATATTGTAGCAGTGGCACGAAATGGTGCGCCATTTGGAGCACGATAAAAATAGCCAAAATCAAGTATATAAATCTCCTATGTGCCAATATGATATGCTTTGTGATTGGATCTAGAATCATATACATTATTCAATATTCAATATATTTAGTATTCAATACTCTTCTAGGTTTTGGAGGCTGGCCTAGCTCCAGCCAGATCCTGGCCTAAGCTCCATATAGAATGTATGGTTGAGATATATATATATATAATGATTGATATATTGATTGATATTGTTGGTGTATGATTGTATGATGATTTATGGTCATTCATCTCAGAATGTGAATCCAAACATGATGGGCAATGATCGGCAAATGACGGGTATCTAAATCCGTAGTAATGATGACCATCGCCCTATGCGAGTATACCGGTACACCATCCAACTTTTGACCATAGCACCGCATATCTGGTTGGTGGTTAAGCCACCCCCCTGAAGAATACGTACTTCAATGGGGATGATCGTCTCAGGAAAATAAACACATACCCTCTGGTAAATGAACATGCAGCTATGGAAAATCGCTAGTTTTCTAGGTAAATCATGGATCACGGGCCATTTCTAGAGCTATGTTAAATTACTGGAGGGTATTTCAAACTTTCAAACCACCAACGAGATATGGTGCAGTGTATGTAATGTATGTACCTATAAATACTTGATGGTCGGCGTTTTGGGAGGCAAAAAAATGGGGCTAAAAACCGAGCCCCAAAATCCATCCAAAATCCGGAAGATTTTTCGCCTTGGGAGATCCAGCGAATGAAGCGAGGCATCGGCCTCCATAACTGAATAATTCATTGGATTTAAGTGGTATTTTGATGTATGGTGGGGTTTGATTGGAAGCTCTATCCCTGAAAGTTGCGCAAAAAGATTTCTGGGTAGATATCCCAGTTCGTGATTGCAGAGTTTGTTATCCCAGTTCCCCAGAAAATCTCTGGCTTTCAGTGGCTTTCAGGCCCTGGAACCCCTGGGTATCCCCCTGGGGATCAGCCGCCAGGCTCCTCTTCCAGCAAAGAATCCACATCCAGATACCAGCCCACCATGACGCCCATCTGGTCGTTGAGAAATCCCCGCCATGGAGGTTTTAAGATGGGAAAATCATCTGTACCTTTTCCTCTATAAATGGAGGTTTTGAGTGGTGCATCATTCATGTAGCTTCTCTACAAATGGTGGAATCATCTGTCACTAGGGGATGTTCCATTGCCATGTTTGACTAGCACAGGGATCCAGAGGCTAGGTTGACATTGGTCCCATGATGTCCCATGAGACAAGAAAGAATGAATCATGCCAGAGAACCCCTGTTTTTCGAAGCTATCCAAATTCGAAGACCTCCCACACAGGGATTGAAAATATGTGCGGATCCAGGCGCAAATATTTTGTGTTCCAGAAACACAATAAATTGTCTCTCCAGTATGTCTTGGGGCAACCTGCACGAGCAGCTGTCGTTTCATTTTGTTTGTCAAGAACAGGATGGTAGGAGAGCTTCGGTCCAGAAAAGGAACTGTTTTTTTTCTAATTCTCACAGAAATCACCTGTATCATGGATTTTGGGCGCGATCTTTTTTGTTGGGAACACGGAATGATGCTCTCAAAACTGACTGACATCCACATGGATTATCCCAAACTGGCATGGTTTATCCGTTTCTCAGCCCTCGACGAGTTCCCCAGCGACCCTTCCATTTCAATCCATTGCACCTTCATGGTTTAGACGCACCTCCCCCCTGTTTGCTAGTTTGACATTTAACATCATTTAACACGTTGATTGTTGCTTGAAGTTGCTGGTTGAATCACCATCAAATGGCTGGATAAAAAACAACCATCTTTGCTGGATACGTCAGGAAAATTTTGCTGGTAAAAGTCTCACAAAAACTCTCATTCTTGTGAGTTAAATCACCATTTTTGTAAGCTATGTTTGTTGGTTTACCCATGTTTACCCCACCTTTTTTTCACCAGTAATGCTGAAACTCCGCCTCTTGCGCGCGTCCCATGGCTTTGAAGCCGGTGATGCTGAAGGGGGTCATGGGGCTTGACATGTCCTGCGATGACCAAAAAAGATGGGCATAGACCAACAAAGATATGGGGCAATAACGGTAATTGGATATATTACCCAATGGAATAATTTGTTTTGTTGGGTTGGCAACAATATGCATATATAATCATAATTATACATATATATATATATACGTATATACGTATATTGTATTGCTATCCGTCATGGAACATGTTTTTTGCTATTTAATGGGGTAATGACGGGATATCACTACAGCAAGGTTTGAAGATACTTGAGAGGGCTTCACCAAAAAACATAGGGGGATCTTACACGGTAGGGCCCCCGAAAAAACGCTAAGTTGGTGCGGATAACACGGCGAATTCTAGGGCTTATAGGGAGATACAACTCTAGGTCAATGGGGTGAAACATGGTGAAACGATGACTAAACCGACATATAACTGGGGTGGGCCACCTTGTGGGAATATAATGGGATATGATGTGACCAACGATAGTATGATATCAGATCCTATCAAACTGGAGTGATCATTGGAGATACTGCTTCGTCAGTACACAAATGACCCTCCTTTGCTGATGATATTTGCATTCATCTGCCCTTTTCCACATGGAGTTCTAGTTTTTGAACTTGGGGTGGCATCCCAAGTCTTCACACTTTGCATTCGCTGACGCAGGTCAAACACTGGAGATTGCCCCCAAACATCCCCAAACCATGGTGCTACCCGCCACCCTTTGTTTGCCAAGCGCCTTGATACAGAGCTTCATGATCCCACCGATTCCAAGACTTTCCACTTTGGGAATGAAAGAGTTGCAACATCTTACCAAATATGGGGGGAAATCCTAAAATGGGGGTACGCCAAAATGGATGATTTACAATGGAAATCCTATTTCAGTTTCCTCAAAAGCCATTAATATCCCAGTAATATCCCATTCATATCCCATTAGGAAGCATGAACCATTGATAACCATTCATCTCCCATTACTAACTACACTAACTAAATTTATCCCGTTCATGACCATTAATTCCCGGTGTTCCGCTCCAGATTAAAGCCGATGAGCTCGTCCCCAGCCTGCGGTGGAGTTTGACAAACTGCACCGGGGGGAAAATGGCAAGGGGTTCTGGGCTCCAAAAAAACTTTCTGGGATGGACATGTGGCAGTGTGTCAAAACCTTGTACCCCTGGTGAACATCAAAATAGCTGGTAAATGGATGTTCATCCCACTAAAAATTGTATTAATAGGTATTGATCCATACCCATGTGACATGGATGGACTTGTGAAACTGACCTGAAACCAGCAACGAGTCTTGGGCCTTGCCATCGTAGTAGACGCTCACCACCTTCACCTGGCTGGACACAGGCCGAAGGGATCCGAAGGGCCTGGGGGATCAGGGATAGGATTCTCGGGAAAACCAGATAGGATCCATATAGGAAACCACCGATTTGGCCATGTTCGGCACGGGGGGCGGGGGGAAGCGAATTTTGACCCATGCTGCCATGCGGGGCTACAAACATTGGGATTGTTGCAACATGTTCCAACCATGAGCTCAAAACTGCGGCGCCACATGGAACCAGTAGCCATCACACTAGCCATCTATGTACAAAGTGCATTGGACGCCTCTCGTACCCTGAAAGACCCCATTGGAACCACACTTTTGGTCGTTCTCAGGATAGAACCATCCCAGCATTGCGTACCCTCTGGAAATCTGAAATTTGGATAAATTTGGAGGATTGACAAATATATATATATAGAGGAAAAAACATATCTATGAATGTGGGCGTTGTTCAATGGTCTCTTGGTAGGTGACTAACAAAATTTGAAATAAATTGGCTGAAAATCTCAGCTCAGTTTTCCACCACCTTAGCACATCACCCACCTCTTGTGCCACCGTCACTGTGCTGCTACGCGAGGCATCTGCCTCAGCCGGATGGGGGCCCTCAAAAAACTGGAACTAGAACAAGTATAATATAGATTAATATACTAATCATGTATAATTTATCATCCCAATATTCCAATATATTATCATATACTCCAATGTTCAAAGACCCCCCGGAAAAAACCATGCTGATACATGCTGATACTATATGAGCCATGGTCAATACTCACTATATGGTTGATGGTCATCCCATCCATAATAAGGATCCTTATAATGGTTAATATAAATCCCTATTGGTCCCATTGGATGACTAGCCCCGTTTTTAATGGTTATTAACCATGAGTATTGACCATAGCTCATATGTTGATATACCGTCAGTTCTACCATGGTTTAGGGGATGACAGCTGATGACAGCACCATATTTTTGTCGTGGCGAATCGCAACGGACGGCACCTCCAACCAGTCCCGGAACTGCGAGGAGATCTCCGCTTCGTCGTGATCAATGCCTCAGGCGGCGGTGAATTCCCATGGACGGCACCATGGCACCATGGTCTATGACGGCCTCACATGAGGACTTCATATATGGCTATGGATCAATACCTATGAAAATACCATTAATACCATTTTTAGTGGGATGAACATCCATCAATCCCAGCTATTTTGATGTGAACAGAAGGGGTACAAGGTTTTGACACACTGCCATATGTAGTGAGAAGCCGTTGACTGAACATATTTCTGAAAAATCATGTTTGTCTGGTTGGTGGTTGAGATACCCACCCCTCTGAAAAATCATGGAGTTAAAGTCAATGGGTTTCGGATGACATCCCCAACTGAATGGAAAAATAACAAACTGGTTGGTGGTTGAGCCACCCCTCTGAAAAATATGACTTCGTCAATTGGGATCATTATTCCAAATATATGGAAAGTCATCATCCATTCATGTTCCAGTCACCACCAACCAGTGATTATTAACCATTAACCATCATTAACCATCATTAACCATCATTAACCATCATTAACCATCATTAACCATCATTAACCAGTATATATATATATATGATACAAATCCAGTATATTATTGGTATTATAACCACTATTATGATTCACAATCCCATGATTTAACCACTATTATTGGTATATAATCCCATAACCACCAACCAGTCACTATCCTCTGCAGGACTCTGCAAAGGCCCAGCTGCGCACGCTCCACTTGTCCCCTTCGAGGCGTCCCGTTAAGGTGCCGTGGATGCTGGCGCTACTGGCCATGGCCTGGAGCTGAGATCACCAGCAAAAATCGTGGAGTTTCCGCAAAAATAGGCATAAATGTGGCTAATCTCACCATGAAGTTCAAAGGGCTACAAGAAGTCATACCCTCTGGTAACTTAACATGGCTATTGAAAATGGTGATTTATAGTGGATTTACCCATTAAAAATTGTGATTTTCCATAGCTATGTTAGTTTACCAGAGGGTAAATTGTGTTTCCCATCAAATCGTCGAAATCCTTTCGAAGCTTGGTGAGTTTTCCCTACCAATCCAAGGGGCCAATCCCTCCCTGTTTCACCAAAAGGCAGGAAATTCACATGGTTCAGCCTCTAAGTTCCATGAAGTTGTCGTTATAGTTATTATATTATATGTTATATATTATATATTATATATTATATATTATATATTTTATATTATATATTATATATTATATATTATATATTTTATATTTTATATTATATATTATATATTTTATATTATATATTATATATTATATATTATATATTATATATTAAATATTAAATATTATATATTATATATTATATATTAAATATTAAATATTATATATTACATATTATATATTATATATTATATATTATATATTATATATAAAATATTATATATTATATATTATATATTATATATTATATATTATATAGTATATTATATTATATATTATATTATATATATCATATATTACATATTATATATTATATATTATATATTATATATTATATATTATATATTATATATTATATATTATATACTATATATAATATACTATATATATACATATTATACACTACTTTATAATGAAAATCTTCTATAACCAACCAAACAAGTATGATTTATACAACTGGTTTTTAGCCCAGCCAAAGCTCGGGAATTTTCACCGGTTCACCAGAAACCAGCCTTCCAGGGCCTTTCAGGTTCCAGGAATCGCTTATTCAAACCCCTCTCTATCCCTTTGTTGCGTTTAAATATCCCAGTTATTGCCGTGTTGCATCACTCGAATCCACCCAACCGACCTTCCGAACTTTCATCCCACCTGCACTTGCACGCGCGCGCCCACGCCAGCAGTAGCCTTGCTCAAGGTGCCCGACAAGATACCTGGGAGGATGGAGCCAGGCATTCTCCTATTGATCTCCCCAGATCTTCGGGAGCCATGGTAAGTGGTGAACATTGGTGAACATTTGGTGAACATCACCGCCATAGCTGGTCATAGCTTACATATCTGGGCTGCATCCCGAACTGTTCCCAGATCCTCCAGTTCACCTGCTGTATATAAGGCCGATGATTGGGGCCACCCATGGGCCACCCCAACGACTCAAGCCTGGTATGACCTTTTCAACTGACACAAATTGGATGATTTCATGCCGTCAAATTTCTGGCTGGTCTTACAATATTACCTTTGACCCACGTGGAAAAACGTGGAGCCTCACAAACCTTTACTTTCGCAATTCAAATGCCCCATACATTTGCATATGCACGCAATTGCCACGGTTGCTAGCTATCCCCGACTGGCACCTTGCGTCTTAGCACTTCCCCCATCCACATGCTGATGTTCCATTGCTACTGTAGATTCCCTGTGCAGATCCCCAACTCAAAAATTGATGAATTCCTGCGGTTATCCAGCTAACATCTCAAATCTGGCTGGCCAAATCTTTGTTTCTGCAGCGAAATAGATATATATATATATATACACATATATATTTGGCTTGGCAAAGTATTTTAGCCAGTAAAGTAATATTAAGTCATCTTAAAACCTTACTAAACCATACGAATGACTGGTAATTATCATATTAATTCATATCAAATAGTCTCATTTCATGTTGTCAACAACTCCAAAAATCCAAAGTTTGCCATGGCTCTGAAGGATGCACAGCTGTCATAGGTTATGCAACGGCTCGAGAAGGAAACCTGGAACAGCCATGGCACACGGCATGTCTAAGAATTGGGTACACAACTGAAAAACGCCATTTTGATATGGGGATAATGCTTATTAAACAATGGATAAAGGGAGTACCCTATTTTCAGGCAAAGCCATCTGAAAACAAGTGGATGTAACTAGCTATAAAGTGGGAATTCAACTGGCAACCAATGAAATTCAATTATCCTTGTAGTGAAATTGGTTTAGGCGGTTGTCGAAATCACCACAATCTTTGAAACATGTTGATGAAAAATGATTAAAACCCATCGGAATGGAGACCACCCCAGATGAAGGTTTGATAGGCGAAATCAACCCAGTCCAACCTTGAGAAAATGGAGATTGACAACCAACTGGTTATTCAAGTACGGGTGGAAACTAATATATATATATGTATAAAGGGATATATTGATATATCGCACTCCCCGCACAACATATTACTACCCGCACAAAATATTATGGAGGTGGTGCCTATCAGCTGCCATCGAATGCCTTCTTGGATGCACACCCAGGTTGCTCTGCGACTACTTCGTCATATATATGTATATATAGACATACATGTGTATGTATATATATATGTGTGTGTGTGTCTGATCGTGTATGTATATATATATATGTACATATAATGTGTGTTATAATTTGCGTATATATATATATATGTGCATTTACATCTACACATATAAATTATAAGTCTAGATAATTATATTATATACGTATATCTATATATTTCATTCATAGAGCGAGAAAGAGATGAAAAAATAGATCAACTCACAATACGTATACTCTCTGGTAAACTAACATAGCTATGGAAAATCACCATGTTTAATGGGAAAACTCACTATAAATAGCCATTTTCAATAGCTACGTTAAATTACCAGAGGGTAGAGATTTTCACACATCCGGCCACTCACACGCTTTCTGACCTTCAAGCTCTTGGCGTTCTCAAAGCGAACGGTCTGATTCCACGAGCCATCTGAGATGGGAGATGGCGTTCAAGTCCCCAGAGGGCATCAAGGCGAAAAATCCTAGACACAATATGATATAATTATATATATATATATGGGTATGGATCAATACCTATTAATACCATTTTTAGTGGGATGAACATCCATTTACCAGCTATTTTGATGTTCACCAGGGGTACAAGGTTATGACCCACTGCCATATATTTTTATATCTGGTTGGTGGTATACCTACCCCTCTGAAAAATGATGGAGTTAAAGTCAGGTGGGATGATGACATTCCCAACTGGATGGAGAAAAAATCCAAATGTTCGAAACCACCACCCAGAATATATATAACTCACCATAAATCCTCTGGAGAAAGTGTGGTTTTCACTTCCCAAACAAACCACATATTCCCATTTTGGGTCGCCGCAATCCAGAATCTGTCATCCCAAGTTGCCTGATGTGGTAAGCACAATCTTCAACGCTTCTCAGTTATGTGTTTGTTTTCCCAGATATTCTGGGTGATCATCCGAAAAATCGAATCATCATCACGATTGTCATTATCATCCCATCATCACCTCCCAACTAACATAACCCCTTAGGAATCCTTGCGCAAGAATCGTAACCACTTAACTTTGTCTGTTTTGTTGGGGGTTCAAGATGTTTCAAGTCATATAGAACCAATAATTGTTCATCTAATTACCCATTCATATCCATTAAAGTCCAATTTTTTGGGTGGTTATATCACTTATATCCCCAAAAAAAATATCTGGATAAGTCCATTGAAAACCCCATTTTCAGTTATTACCCATTCATATCCATCTATTATCCCCATGAAACTCCACGATTTTTTGATTTCTAACCCAAGCCGAGGCCGTATTTTTAGTCGCGCCACTCTGGGCTGGGTAGGGATGTTCCGTCTCGACCACCTGACCCTCCTCAATGCCATGCTCCTCGGCAAAAAATTGTGGCAGGACTGGCATGTCATGGGAGAAATATGGATTATGGTGGTTGATGGTGATTGATAGTGGTTAATGGTGATTCATGGTGATCAATGATAATTAATGGTGATTCACAGTGATTAATGGTGGCTAATAGTGATTAATAGTGATCAATGATGATTAATGGTGATTGATAGTCATCAATGGTGATTAATAGCGATTCAAAGTGATTTCAAAACGATTTCATAGGGATTAATGGTGGTTAATAGTGATCAATGATGGTTCAAAGTTAACAGTGATTCATAGTGATTTCGAAGTGATTAATGGTGATCAATGGTGATTCATAGTGATTAATCGTGATTTGATAATGGTAATTCTGAAAATTAATGGCGGTTCAAAGTGATTAATGGTTGGTAATGGTGATTCATAGTGATTAGTGGCGATTAATGGTAAATCATAGTGATTCGAAGTGATTGACGGTGATTAGTGGTCATTCATAGTTGTTAATTGTGATTCATGTTGATTCATAATGATGAGTGGGGATTAAAACCGTGATTCATGGTGATTCAAAGTGATTGATGGTGATTCATAGTGACTAATGGTGACCAATGGTGATTCGTAGTGGTTACTGGTGATTCATGGTGATTCAGAGTGATTAATGGTGCTTCATAGTGATTATTGGTGATTAATAGTGATCAATAATGATTAATAGTGACCCCCAATGATTTCAAAGTGGTTAACAGTGATCAATAGTGATTAATGGTGATTAGTTATTGGTGATTCATCATGATTCCTAATGATTGATAACGGTTCATAATGAACATTGAGGATTAATAGTGGTTCACGGTGATTTCATAGCGATTGATGCTAATTGATGATGGTTATTGGTGCTTATTGTGGTTAAAAATGATTAATAGTTATTAATACATATAAACAGTGGTCAATGATGATTAAACGTGACTCGCAGGGATTTCGAAGTCGTTAATGGTGATTAATAGTGAGTAATGGTGATCACTATGGTGATGACTATGGTGATTCATAGTGATTGATATTCTTGGTGATTCATGATGACTAATGGTGATTGATATTGCTTAACAGTGATTCATGGTGATCAATGGTGGTGGATAGTGAGTTCAAAGCGGTTTCAGAGTGATTAATGGTGCTTAACGGTGATTAATGGTGTTTAACGGTGATTAATGGTCATTCAACCTGATTTATGGTGGTCAAAGCTGGTTAATATTCACTCAAAATTATCAATGATGATTACTGCTTTCTAATGGTGATTCATAGTGATTAATGGTGATTATTGTGATTATTGGAAATTAATAGTGGCTCAAAGTGATTTCCAAGTGATTAATGGTGATCGATAGTGATTAATGGTAATTAAGAATGATTCATGGTGATTAAACGCCATTCGTAGTGATTACTGGTGACTAATGCCGATTCAAAGTGATTATAGTGGTGATTCATAGTGATGACCAATCGTGATTCATAGTGATTAATGATGATTAATGGTGGTTCATTTTGATTGTTAGTGATTAATGGTGATTGATGATGATTCATAGTGGTTGCTGGTGATTAATGGTGATTTGCAGTGGTTAATAGTTGTCAATGATAATTTTTGGTGATTTACTTACAGTGATATAACAGTGGTTCATAGTGACCGATGGTGATTCATATTGGTTAATGGCGTTCATAGTGACCATAGTGATAGTGATTTCATGGTGGTGAATGGTGATTCATAGTGATTCAGGGTGACTGATGGCGATTCATGTTGAGTTGGGGCGATTAATGGTTATTCAAAGTGATTAATGGTGGTTACTGGTGGTTCAAAGTGATTCATGGTGATTCAAAGTGACTGATGGTGATTCATAGTGGTTGCTGGTGGTTAATGGTGATTCTTAATTGAGATTAATGGTGGTTAATTGTGATTCTTAGCGTTTAATGGTGTTTTATGGTGATTCATAGTGATGTTGATTAACGGTGGTTAACGGTGATTTAAAGTGGTTCATAGTCAGTTCATGGTCATTGATGATGATGATGCTGATGATGATGATGATGCATTTTTCTTAAGACTGATTTATAGTGATTAACAATTTGTGTATTTACATGATTATACACTAATACCTTACTAATACCTATTTCGTGTGGTTAGTATGGATTACATTTTTGGACCATGATTTTGGGATAAATATGGGATTAATAGTGATGAATGGGATTGTTCATGGTACTTGCTTTCGTGGAATATAATAGTGATTCAAAGTGATTGCTGCAAAAGGATATATATATATTATAGTGATTAGTGATGATTTTCGGATAAAGATCTATGAATGTGGGATTACATTAACAGGATATATGAGTTTGTATGGGATTAATATGGAGGTACATTGATGAGATTTAGCCTACTTCATAGGATTGATGGCGCTTGGATTATATACGTACATTCCTGGGCAATGACTTGGGATAATTATCTATTAAAAGGGGTCAATGAGACCAATAATGGAATTAATTGCGGATATAGTGGGATATAGTGGGTATTGAAGCTCTAAAAAACTGGATATACCCTCTGGGACAACAAAGGCATCGTAAGTAAACTTGGGAAGATGTGCCCAGAACTGGCGAAACTCCCAAACTTCAACTATTACGTGGTTGGGAACCTCTATGCGTAGCTCCCTCCTGACCACCAAATAGTTAAAAGTTTTCCAAATTTCGAATTTGCGTGCGAAAATGTAAAACAACATGAAACTCGCCTGGCAAGCGTCGCGACCTGAACCTGTTTCAAATATCTATTGAATCTTCAACAATAGAACTGGGATGATGATTCCCATTGACATTCACATATTTTTCGGAGGCTTAAAACCACCAACCAATCGGAGGTTGAGCAGGTAAACTCCCCATAAAATATGTTTAAATGTTTAAACTTTGAACACCACCAATGTTCCATATCATCGAATCATCCTTTTCCCCAGTCATATTAAACACCCAGAAACCATGTGTTTTTTAGGAGTTACCAACGGGTTTAATATGTTTCCATGTTTTTCCCACCTGCCAGGTGAGGATCTCTAGATTGTATATATCAAAGATGCTTGCTCCATCCTTCCTCCTCCTCCTCCTCATCCGCCTCCTCCTCCTCCCACCTGCCAGCTCCAGATCTCAGTGGGCACTGCCGGACCTCAACTGCGAGCGCCGCTCAATGGGCACTGCCGCTCAAGCGAGCTCCAGATCACAGTGGGCACTGCCACATCTCAGTGGCCCCTGCCCAACCTCAACTGCGAGCTGCGCGGCCGGACCTCAACTGCGATAGCCGGACCTCAACCGCGAGCTCCGGCGGACCTCCACAGCGGAGCTCCGGATCACAGTGGGCATTGCCGGGCCTCAACCGCGAGCTCCAGATCTCAATGGGCACTCCTGACCTCAACCAGATCTCACTGCCGGACTTCAACCGCGAGCTCCATGCAGATCTCAGTGGGCACTGCCGGACCTCAACCGCGAGCACTGAAATCTGGCGCTCGCGGTTGAGGTCCGGCAGCGCACACGTCAGAGAGAACGTCAGAATAGATTCCAGATAGAATGCCAAAATAGAATTATAGAATGCCAGAATGAATGCCAGATAGAATGGCAGAATTGATTGCCACAATAGACGCCACACAGAATGCCAGAATAGAATGTCAGATAGAATGCCCGAAAATGTGCCAGAAAGAATGTCAGAATAGATGCCAAATAGAATATCAGAAAGAATGCAATTTAGAATGCCAGAGAAAATGTCAGAATAGATGCCAGAAAGGATGCCAGAATGAATGCGTGAAAAGATGCCAGATAGAATGCCAGAATGGAATGTCAGAATAGAATGTCAGATACACTGCCAGAAGTCAAACAATATATGCCGTATATACTTCCAGATGAGATACCCGAAACTATGACAAAACTTTGTCACGGTGGGGATCGCTCGAAGTAAAGTAATTTGTAGGTGAAACCCACCCGCGGCTCCTTCAGCATGGCTTTCTGCACCGCGCTGACGCAGCACTGCCAAGCCTGGCAGCCCACCCCGATTCAAGGATGAAACATTCGGGATTCAACTATTTCACCGTCACAATTTATTGAAAATGTGAATTGAACTACTTATAAGACTTATACATGATGGAAAAGTTGCGACTTAACCTGATTTAACCATCTAAAATGAAGAAAAATAGGTGTCGAACAATGAATAATGATGAACAAATTGGGATTTAACCATCACAATTGATAGAAATGTTGGGTTTCACCACAAACTTCCATGGAGCGTATGGGATGTTGTGGGTGTTTTTGAACCCAAACTTGGGATACAGTACTTACCATAAGAAACCCATCAGCCAAACTAACCAACTATCATCAAAAACGGCGCAAAAACGTGGGGGGGTCTTTTTGTCTCCATGTAAACAACGCCGGAGATATCATCAATGGCACTGATCTTAAATGCAGATCTAAGGCGGGCCCAGGGGGATCCCCCAAGTCACCAAAGGGTTCAATTCCAAAATGGTTTTATGACGTGGATGATCTTTTAGGGTACACCCATGACTTACCATTCCAAAGAATTTTTTTAAGAGAATCCACGGGATGCTGGGAAGTCTTGATACTGATACTCTGGAGGAAATCCTGTACCAGTGTTTCATACTAGCCAATAGTTACCAACTGGCGCAGGACTTCTTCCATCCACAGTATCTTCATGCATTCACATCAGGACGTAGTCCCAGATCACCAGTTTCAATTGCTTTCCGCCAAAATCACATTCCAAGCACTCGGAAGCGTATGAACATGGGGTTGTAGTATAACTACCTTTACATCTTTTCATGGGATCTATATACCAGATTGAATCGTGGTGATTAATAGTGATTCATCATGATTCATAGTGATCATCATCCGTTTCCCAAAGTATAGCTTTTTACGCCATAAACTGGCAGTAGAACCCCCCATTTTTGTGGGGGAAACCCAACCCGTGTCATGCACCTCATCCGCGCTCTTTGTGTGGCTCAGCTTAGCCCACTCCTAGCTGTGACTCAGGTGTTGGAGTTATATGGATCTGAATCTGAAAAGGGAAGAAGACATTTTGGAATGGTCTTCCGGCTAAACTGAGATTCTTGAAGATATACTTCTATTTGAAAAATATTGAGGGTATTCCACTCAAAGACATGATTGGTAATAAACCGAAAGTTTCAATCCTCACAGCTGAATAGCCGCAATTTCACTGGATATCAGTGGTTTATACTATACACTCAGACAAGATGCAGCCCACGAACCCGAATGCTCACATGTATGTTAATGGTACAGATGCCGAAAGACATAGAGAGAAAAACCTCTTTGCGGCCTCCGATGGATCAGGCGTCTACTCAAAACAGTCCTGAGTCCTAGCGGTCCTAGCCAGCAGAACTTAAATTCTTAAATATCTCCGAACCTGTAGTTCAAGTCTACATCGTCATCTGCTTGTCCAACCAGCAATTGAATCGCTTCAGGATGGTTCAAGCGCAACGCGGCTCCGCCCGGAGCCATCTGACCGAAAAGGTCTCGGCGCACTTCTTGCTGCAGTGACCTTGAAGACATCTACAAATTATAGATTATAAAGCACGAAGGTGTGGGCGCCAATTCCTCTGCAAGGGAACCTTCCTCAGGATGGCACGCGGCCAGGAACAAGTGCAGTAAATCATGTTGCAAGTGGTTCATCATTCAACCGCTTCCACATCGTCATCGTCCCCTCCAAAATTCCTTGAGAGGGATCACAACAAAACTTTGGACAGTGGACCTGCATTTTTTATTTGTAGAGACCTTGGTCGTCTTTGGTCCTCTGTTGAACTATTTGAACTGAACTGGCTTTTGAATAATACATATAAATAACTATAAATATAAATATATGTATATATATATATTATTTATTGATTTATTTATTTAAGTGTTATATTGTCACCTCTTGTCGCCATCAAGACTACCTGAAACTACTTGCCACACTGCGCAGGTCACAGCCTGCGCGCCTATTTCTAAGAGTTTGACTCCTTGTGGGCCTCTTTCAACAAGAAAATCCACTGCCCCGCAGCCCCATGACAACTACACCAGCCCGCATGAGAGTACACAAGCCTTATACTGTATTTACTAATATCTCTATATATATGTATATATATATATATGTTTATGTATATATATATATATATGTTTATGTATATATATATATTGGAATTTGGTTGGTTTTTTCGCTCGACAGGTGCCACAACCCAGACTTAATTTCCTTTGGCAATTTGGATAGCTTGGGTAAATATGGGAATGATGCAAACAATGACAAGATTTTGCAAATCATCATGTTGCCAAGGAAACCTCAGCAGGAACTTGGCCTGAGCGTCACAGTTTAGAAGCACTTGCCAACTAGGGACTTGTAGATTTTGTCTGAGCATTTTGGTCTGTTGCAAGTACCGGACTGCTTCTTCCAACATCAACTCGAAAAAATATATATGCTGTTGTTGTGTTTGACCGAAAATATATATATATATGCTTTTGCCATGTCCAATTTCAGCTGGGAACAAGCGGATGAGGGGAAGACCCAAATGACCAAATATCCAAACAGATCTTTTTTCCAAGAAAAGATCAACAGAGAAACAGCAGGGACATCCATATCATCGAAAATCTGGGCACCACAAACTTGTTTCACCAGTGTAGCCAAAAGTCACACAAAACTTGATGTGAGAGAACTCTCAGCTAGCCTACGTTGCTCAGGTTTGTGACCGATTCATGGGCTAAACCATCTACATGGAATTAGAAAATCCTACATTTTGCGGAGTCTTATCAATGTGGACATAGCTTTCCAGGATGTTCCAGGCATCAAAGCAGGTCGATTCCCCTAGCTTGATAACCCAAAGGATTTTTAAGATCGGAGTGACCTTGAAAACATCCTGTTGCTCTGTAAGACCACACTTCATGAAGATAGGAACATGTTTGGAAGACTTGAACCATGCTCAGAACGTTTCAGAACTGGATAAGACTGTCACTCCCCCTCTCCCTCGGCAGGCGATGCACATGCAATCTTTCTAGGGATGCGCAAAGGTCTTTGTCTGCCATCCTTCTGTCCTGATATCTTCATCAGGGTAGGTATCAAGCAACAGGCTTTACCTGCTCTATGCTTGTAGGGTTTGACTTTGCCAGCACCCATTTG
>Ga0126342_10004510_pt1:0-15000 | contig 23835 bp, 20 predicted proteins | sample Cyp1metagenome_FD_92528 | JGI IMG/M metagenome (GOLD analysis project Ga0126342, IMG submission 92528) | Coral microbial communities from Lord Howe Island, Old Settlement Bay, Australia - Cyphastrea 1 metagenome | ecosystem: Host-associated > Invertebrates > Cnidaria > Coral ...
GTCCACCCATACCCATTGGTGGGGGGGGGGAGGGGGGGTGGCCAACGCTGCACCATATATATACATACATACATATGGTTATATACACCCTTTTCGTTCGTCACATGGCAATAGATCAAAACCAGGCACCCTGGGTTTCACATCAAAATTGTTTGTGTCATGGATGTTCATCCCTTCCTTCATTTAGGAATATAGATTTACCGCGATTTCCACATAAGTTTTAGGGCCATTGACATTGTGTTGCTTATATAATCTGTACCTGCCCATTATTGTTGATTATTCAATGCATACCAGTTCTATCCCACCTTAGTTGATAATCCTTCCAAGACCCGTCCAGCATGTCCGCGTGTCAGGAAAGGTCGAGTTGTTTGGTCAAGAAGTAGACCTCGTCGTGAGCTTCCAGCAGGACGATGGCGAAATGTGTGGAGACACGCAGAACCTGCTGGCAATCCCGGCACTGCGAATTGATTTTGCTTGGGGCTGATTCAGAGCTAAGTCCACACAGTGATCACCTGAATCTTTTTAGCTGGGGTAAAGTCCCAAGAGTGATATATGAATCATTTGCTATGAACAACTGTTGACCCATCATTGATCCGAAAATTTCGGTTACGAATCGCTGCCAGCCTCGACACAATCATCCAGTAACAGTTCGAAATGTTTGACCTGAACGAATCGGTCGTGTTGAACACCAGTGTTTTGGGCTCCAAAAAATTGACTGGTCCCCACTGGTCCCCTAAATATCCGCAAAACTGGAGGAATCATCCCACCTTACGGGACGAACGGGTCTTGGCCTGACGACAGGACTCGGTTCTGAATACCCTTGTGGGAAATGTCGTCATTATTTCCGACTCTGTCTCTTGCCGACTCGTGAGTCGCTGGTGTTCGCTATCTGGTAAGCTGATATGGCTGGAAGGCCACAGCCAACATCAGCCAACTGGGTTTGAAGCAATCATGAAGCAATCAAACGTTAGCCGTAAATATCCGTAAATTCTAAGTTCGTAAATGCCTTGGATTTGGAGTCTGATTGAAGCAAAAAGCTGGCATTCTGATGCCATATTCTGCCATTGAGTAATTCACCAAAATTCATGTTTTTTTTGCATGTATAAATCATATATAAATCACTGACTGCATTCATGTACACCATCGCCATGTGTCAATGCTGCATGCAATTTGTGTACCATGATGTCCTGGAATCGCAACCCCCAGAAACCGTGGTTCAGTGGGGATTTATATACATTTTTTGGGACCATACAATCGGTTTAAGATTATATAATCAGCTGGGGCGGGATTACGTACGGCATGTGTTTAGCGCTGTTTTGATTTTCTTGCTCTTTGACTTACTTGTGTTTCTCATGCAACAGTGTACGCATATGCCGCAATGCCCGTCCTTTAGCGGCGTGTCTTTTCACTTCCCTTGTGTGCCAACGTCATTCTCAACGCCGGGTTATGGCTCAATTTTACTATTCCTGTTTTGTTTTCCCACCCAACAGAGATGACGGTAACAAAGATAAAAGCTAAAGTTGTGTGAGATACTCAATAGATCTCAATAAAAACAGATGAACCATTTGAATGATAGTGGTTGATCATTCTGTGGTAATGTGTGGTATACCTATCTGGATTCATCCGGACAGGGTGAATCAACGGGGGGTCCCAGCCAGCGTTCTGCCGCTTTCCTTAGGACCTGCAATCAGAAATGCTTCTGGCGTATCAAAGCCAAGCAATGCGACGATTCCCAAGCAACAACAGTAGCATAGGCGATGGCGGCGAGATGAACTGAGATGTCAAATATGTAGGTAATTACATTAGTGTAAATTATTGTCGAAATTACAATGTTGCTAATTCTGTACGATATAATATTATATATATATACATACATACAATACATATACAGATACGTATGTGTACATATATATATAATTATATATATATACACGGATATATATATATAATATGTATACATCTATACAAGGTATCACGTAGATTCTAGACCCTGTATCTGCATGGTGTGTGATTTATTATTGTAACTGATTGCATACTATTTATTGTATGATCTATCCATTATCTATCCTATCAATATATACACAAATATACATACCTAGTACACACGGCTTTTTTTATAACCAAGAAACATTGGTACACGTAGAGTACAACGGAGATTCAATACAACTTAAATCCAGCCGAGCTGTGAACCTGAATAGATGGATGGTTCCACACTTATATACTCCCATACAATGTGTATATATATGTATATATGCGTATTGTTTTTGTTCTATTTATAGTGTATTGTATTGATATATGATAATATATATATACATACATAGTTATGTGTGTAAATTTGGGAATGGAGGAGTAACATGCATAACTATAGTAGCTACTGTTTGTTTGACCGCTAGTGCTTCGTTTCAGCGGTCGAAACCACTGACCTTCACCATTTTTTCTGGCAATCTGTTGTATATTCTGACCGTTGAAAATACCCAGTCAATTGTTGCGTTTCTAGACTATGATGATTATGATTATATATAATGAACATATATATGATTATCATTTCACAATTGTTGTATATCATTGATTATGATGATTATGTTCCTATTATTGACCAGCGAGATGAATCTCCTTGCCATATTGGATTGACTCATCGTATTTCCTCACGACCTCTCAGACTTTCTGAAGAAGGCAGCTTCAGCCATCGAAACCCGGAACCAGATCTCGGAACCCTTCCAGTGGTTCGGAAATCGTGGAAACATAGAACATGCAGTCTGGTTTGGATAATCCTCAAACACCTGGGACGGTGGATACACTCCAGCCTTTTTGGGCTGGTTTCATGGTATTGATAGATGATTTCGCTTGGTATTCTGAAGCCACGAGGATTTCGCTGCACATTTGGAATTTCCAAGGTTGCCATGTTTTTAGGTACCCCGAGAGTACCCAGATCATCCCAAATCTACGACCTTGTAGGTCAACTTGCCACCACTGCACCAACGCAGTCAGGAGGTCCTGCGGGGGTACAAGTCGTCAGCTCACAGACGACTTGCAATCTTAGTCTAGAATGTAAACAATCATATATAAAATCATAGATGATATAATCATAGATTCATAGATAATCTTGTATATAATCATAGATAACCATTGATCATCATTGAACATAATTGATAATCATAGAGTCTATTCATCTCGGGGCTGCATAAATTAAGTAGAAACATAATATTGTCCAATCTCACACCGTATTTTTCTTATTCATTGAGAAACTCTCCATGAGGAACTGATAGCTGGGCTTCAACTATGTTCAACCGATCTTCAACATTCCAACATATTCCATTACTATTCAATCACTATTCAGTTCAACATATAGCTGAAGCAACTTTTCTAGATGGAACAACTATTGTATATGTTGAACATTCCATTACTATTTCAACATTTGTTTTTGTTGCCATTAGTTTGTTCCAGGAAGTGGGACCATAATTCTTTTGCCATGATTTCGGACAGGGCTGACTCCAAGCATGGTGATGGGTCACAGCATCGGAGGCCTGGTGCGCTGGGGAAACATGGCGGAAACTGGTGAGCCAGAATAGGGTAGCCATAGACCCAAGAAGAAAGTGTTGCAATGTGACGTGTTTTTTTTGAATTCGATCCATTAACAAAAAATGTGTAGTGTGTTTTTTAATGATGATCGATTAGAAAAGACTTGTTGTGTTTGCAATGCTCTGTGTTTTTGAATGTAATGATCCATTAAGCAAAACAAGTGTTGTTTTTGTTTTTGAATTTAGTGATCTATTTGAAAAACAAACCAGTCAGAGTTGTTTTTTTGGAATTTATATTATATAACTATATAAATGTTGTTTGTTCTCTTCTGGAATTTAACAATCCATTAGAAAATAAAGTGTTGTCTCTTCTCTTTTGGAATTTAACGATCCATTGGAAAAATGTTTTTTTTTTTTTGATGGGGAGGCAGTAAATTGATAATGTGGTAAATCCAATAGAAAGCCATCCCCAATAGAGGTTTATGAAACTGGAAATTAACTGTATTTGGAATGATTGATGTAATACATGACCTCGATTTATGGCATTCATGGGTTTATCATGGGATGGTTCCACATGAATTCAGTCCAGGCCATGGGGGTGTTAACATAGTTAACATACCAGCCATTCTGACATGATCATTGTATGAATTGTATGTGTAGCATTGTAAGAATCATGAAATATACTTACCAAATGTTACTAGTATGGATCAGTATGGTAATGATAACTCATGATACATTAACCATAGTACTTGGGTTAATATCATGTCCGGCTGAAATTGTGAAGCTGTTTGAACTGGGTACCATGTATTACCGAACATGAATCTTTATCCTGGAAACTTATTGTGACCTTTTCAGCACTGGAGTTGAGCAAGGTTATTATACAACGATCAATACACGGCTACTCGAAATTCGGCATCAGAGATCAGTTGAGATGCCTCTGTCACCGCTCTGGACCTTTTAGCAACATCAAGGAACTGTGTAAAACACTGGGCCTTGAAAAGTTTCAAGTAATTTTGGGCAAGAATAGTAGTTTCTTTGAACAAAGACATTTGGGGCCACAGTTTCAAGCGTGTCCCAAATTATTTGGACATGCCTCAAGGCATGATTCGGGCGCTTCTTTGGTTGTTTTGTATCCTATACTCATCATAACCAACGGAAGGTGAACCATGGCAATCATGGCAACAGAATGCAATGGATATTTGCAAGTATTCCAGGTTTTCCTAAACATGTGTGATTTTCCACTGCCATTTCGTAAGCTTCAGTTCATCCTTGGGACAATTTTTGCCATAGGCAGCCGCAGTCAACCACAACGCAATCAACTTCGAGGTTCTGCAGTTGTCCCCCGTGTCACATTGTGATGTTTCAAGGAGGGGAAGAATTGGGCGGCCTGGTTGGTCCATTCCTGGGTCCCAACGTTTCCAGCACTTGTTAAACCCCGGAACGTGTGGGGCCCTGGATGCGTGAGATGATGTTTAAATAGGATAAGTGGGGTTTCTGATTGTTATACTCTAGTTAGATTGATTTATAAATTAAACCAACTTACAACTGGGCGGCCTTACCTTGTAGAATGAATACCTTTGGGGGGTCTCAACCATCTTCTGTGGGGTCGAGAGCTACACTATGCGAGGGGAATACCAATATGTATCAATATGTCTATATATTAAATTGTATAATTATATACATATACATACAAGTATACACCGTGTGTGAATATACATCACCCTTGGTACATTTTTATTTTCGAATTCATCACAAGAACCATCATCAGCATGTTGGAATGTGGTCCTTTTGCCACTCACCCAAGAGGAAGCTATTGGAGTCCAACGGAAGATGTAGAGCAACCACAAGCTCTTATATTTCTCACTATTTCTCCTTAGAACATGCTCAAAGCTGTGTTGTGATTCAAGCTCGCTTAAGTTCTCGACCAATCCCATGGGATCCAACAGAGGATAGCTTGCCAGGAGCAAATTGTGAAACTGATTGGTACGTCTCCATAAGAGTGGGGATGGGATGCAAGACAAGTCAGGGAGTGCATGAGCAGTGCCCGGTTGTTGGAACTTCTCAAGAATTACTTGGACATAGTCGGAGAAATCCAATCTGAGATTCACTCAGAACCCCGGCCTCAACCAACCAACCAACCAACCAACCAATTGGGTACTACTCTAGTAGCCCATGGCTGAGCAGGACAAATACATCTAATATAACCACTTGGTATCAGTTTCCAGCAGGATGGGCATGGCAGAGATCAAATTACCGACCTGTTGATTTCAATCAGTGTAGAGTCACACTCCGCAAATGAAGACTCAACAGGACTCAACAGGGTTTTCAGTTTTGTTGAGTGTGTTGCTGCCATTTTTTTAATTTTAAGCCATCCCTGGAAGCGCCCAAATGAGCGAAGCCGAGATTCAGATTGGTACCTTTTCAGCACTGACACCAGGCTGTCCCAGGGCTTTTGTCAAAAGGTCTCGTCTTTCTGGGACACCAATCCACTCATCCCAGGTGAACTTCAAATTCCATGGAACGTCCAGCTTGTTGCTGGGCTGTTTCAATACAATATCATGAGTATTCATGGGAATAGCTTGATGGGATCAGATACCAATCGGCACTGGCACTACAACAAAGGAGGCCAATTGACCAGACTCGTTCTTTAGAAGTGGATTGCATTCCTCTACTGGGCCCTGGGTGGGCAAACGTTCGATAAATTTTTGGTACTTGGATGTACTTAGACATCTTGGACTAGACTTCAACATGTTGCCATAGATGGGTGAACAAATACATGGATTAGTGATATGTTTAAACATGTTTCAATTTCACACATATTCTTTTCTAGGTATCTAGGATTGGTCATGATACGCCCCGCGATTCCCGACCTGTTGAAGACCAGCACATCGAGCCGGTTTTTTGCAATCATTTGAACTCAGTCTTTGTGTTTTGTCTTCAAGACATGGTCAAGGTTGATGAGCGTCACTGAGTAGACAACTTGTAAGTCTCCGCTCCCTCCGCTCCTTTTTGTCATGGTTAGATATGGTTAGCAGGTCCTGACTGTCAGACCAATCCACAGCCAGTGTTGCCCACATCTCCCAAGTGTGAAAAATCACGGCAATCCACTGAATCCACTTCTCCACTCGTTCGCGGCTGAAAGTCGGGCCTCTTTTGATCCTCAGTCTCTGTACCCTCTGGTAATTTAACATAGCTGACATAGCTATTGAAAATGGTGATTTATAGTGGATTTTCCCATTGAGAATGGTGATTTTGCATAGCTATGTTAGTTTACCAGAGGGTACTTCCTATGCGCGCGGAGAGCTCTCAGTCAGACGACTTTTTATAACCTCCAATTCGTCCGGAGAGCTTGCGGAGCGCTTTGAGTCGAGTGTCACCGTGAAATCATGCCGCTTTATCAATACCGCTGCCGTGCCACTTGGAGGATGGGAATACTCAATGCTAATAGGGATTTTAAGATTCACCCAGGATTGTATTTAACACGCCTTCCTACTATAAGTGTTCAATGGATGTTAATATGTTCCCAGTATATGGCCATGATATACCCAATAAATATTTTACTATGAGGGATAATTATATATTATAATTAGATTATATTATTTTATATTACATTATATTATATTATATATTATATATTATATATTATATATTATATATTATATATTATATATTATATATTATATACTATATTATATTATATTATATTATATTACATTATATTATATTATATTTATATTATATTTATATTATATTTATATTATATTTATATTATATTATACTATAATATATTATATTTTATTGTATTGTATTATATTATATATATATTATATTATATTATATTATAATATATTATATTATATTATATTTTATTATATTATATGATATGATATTATATTATATTATATTACCATGTTGGCACGGTACGAGCGTGGCAGCGTGGCATTGCGTGGGACGGGTCCTGTGCGCAGCGCATCTTTGGACAAACGGAGGGTCGGTGGATTGTGGTTGGGCATGGCAAATCAGTGACCTATCCCAATGTTTGGACAAATGATGTACTGTGACTTTCAAGACACTTTGCACCAACAAGATTCAACAAGATATGTCGTTCGAAGTGCTGTTCAGCACATGGACAACGCCCTTGTTGCCATGCCCAAAATGTCCAAGCCACCGAGAAGTTGCCTGAACCTCCAGACCGTGTTGGAAGCGACGCCGGATGAATTCTCCTGGCGCCCACGGGTGAGATGTAAACCCTGGCTCTGGGAGTCCATCCGCAGCTGCGCACGAATCATCGAAGCTTACACCGGCAGACACCTCCGCAAACAAAAGAAAATGAGAACTGAATCATCTATACTACTGTACTATATTCCCAGGTTTTGTGTAGTACTGGGGTGTACATCTTGGAAGTGGATAGTGATGTGAGTTGTGATATTACAATGTCAATGGGCGTTCTATAGCGTGCCTAATGCAGGAGGTGTTCATGTGCAAATGTTAAGTAGTTTTGGGTTCGACCTGGCTGATGGCACTTTGTCGAGTGAGTTCAAATTACTTCTCCATGTGTGGCAGTCATGTAGCTATCGATTCAATCGAGTCATTCGATTCTATAGCAATTCGCATACGGAAGAGCTATTTTTTTTTGCAAAGGCCATGAATAGGATGTTTTACCCTCTGGTAAACTAACATAGCTATGGAAAATCACCATTTTCAATGGGAAAACTCACTATAAATGGCCATTTTCAATAGCTATTTTGACATAACCAGAGGGTAAAATGTTGTCATATTTTGTTGGTTGATTTGTGTTTGTTCCCCAATGTTTTTTCCATGGTGACCGCAGTAGAGCCAAGATGCGTGGTATTTTAAACGTTATTGTAGATATTGCTGTGGCAGCGGCATCAACATTAGACCTTCTTGGTTTCTTATGATGTGGTATTGCTTTTGTCAATGTGTTTGCTTATGTTGTTGATCATACAATTGATGCTGATGGTGATGATGATGCTGACGATGAGGATGAGGATGATGATGATGCTGTGGTTGTTGTGTTTGTGTTTATCGTGATTGTTTTGTTTGTTGCGTTTGTTGTGTGCGTTGTGCGTGTTGTGAGTGGTGTGGTTGTTTTCTGTTTTTTGTTGTTGCTGTTGCCGTTGCTGCTGTTGTTGCTGTTATTGCTGTTGTTGTTGTTGTTGTTGTTGTTGTCGTCGTCGTCGCTGTCGTTGTCGTTGTCGTTGTTGTGATGATTGTTGTTGTTGTTGTTGTTGTGGTGGTGGTGGTGGTGGTGGTGATGGTGGTGGTGGTGGTGGTGTGAATAAGGGGTAGTGCTGGTTGGGTTCCTAAGTGTACCAGCAGGTACGTATGCCCAATAACAGTCAAAATGGCTCAGACAGTACTGTACCTTCGCAAAGTTGTAATGATTCATCCAGTCTAAAGAGTCTAATGTACTATGGAGATCTATGGAGCATATGCGGATGGATCAAAATATATCCTATATTCCTATGATACATTTTTTGGAGGGATGAACATGTACTTACCAGCTATTTTGGTGTGAACTACAGGGTATCAGAGTTTTAACCCCTTAGCCGTATGGAATTGCGAACATCTCAAAACATGAGCTCTGATTTCAGGGCAAGAGCACAGTTTTTCATCATTGTGAACAAAATAAACCAATGCATACACACACACACGCACACACGCATTGTGCATCATTTGTTGCCATGAAGCAGCTTGTGGCACTGGGCTGCAAGTTGGGTAGCGACAGATTTTCAATTCTGGATGCAATAAAGTGCCCTTGACCATGGCTCTCGATGCCATGTAATAGTGCTGGGGAAGACGATAAGATGGGAGATAAAATTCGAGGCTCAAACTCGCTGGCTATCAGCCTGGTTTTTGGATGTTTTTGGTGAGCTTAGACCGGTGCTGCTGCTGATGAAAATGATGCTTGTTCGCTTTTAGAGCTGGCTATCAGCTGATAAATGAAACAAGCTCTCGGTGATGCTTGTTTCCTAAGGTCGATCCATGAATCTACCCCCTTCCGAAGTCCACAAGATCACAGCTCTTATGACTGGGCATGGCTCAATGGCTCAAAATGAACCTCCTGAAAGTAGGGGCAAACCGGTGTTTAAAGATGTTGAAAGGAAGTATCAGAATGTTCAACGGTCTTGACGCATCCCTCGGATGATTCTGCAGTCGCGTTCTTCAAAGTTTGATTGCAATTCATGGAAGAATACATTGACAACAGCAAATTCGCTGCCAGGATGCCCACATACTGGTACTATGATGACAAGGGTGGGCTTTGGGTTGCACCCAAAAAAAAAGGTCGTCCAGTCGTCCAACAACTTTCCACCTCGCCACTTGGATCAAGGGGGCCGGCTGAGCCGCAGCTCGATCCACGCCCCTGGCATGGAGTTCTTCGAATCCGAGACGGCAGAACGGGCCCGGCTCATTACCCTTCTGACGTGCCTCGAACGCAGAATGCGGGGGACTCCAAAGCATTTCGTTTCATGAAGCCTGGACTAATTTTCCATGTGGGTCACTTAAATGAGGGAAATCCAAATGCTGATTTCATGATTATTGCAGGGGAAAGCGAGAAAATATTGGTCTGTGAAAAACTGACTCCATTTTTGGACAAGCCATGACAAGCCTATCTCCAAACGGTGGCTGCTTAGTTGCTAATCCAGTGAAGAGTGTGACCATTGATTTACCATCTGGTAATTTAACAGAAAGCTATTGAAAATGGCCATTTATAGTGAGTTTTCCCATTAAAAATGGTGATTTTCCATAGTTATGTTAGTTTACCAGAGGGTACAGTGTATTGCCCAGCATGTTGTGCACATGTGTATATTTAGTTTGACTATGCTTGATGCATGAAAAATGCCAGAATCACATCATACGGCCTCACAACGATCTCGCTGAAAATGGTGGACAAAAGCATCCATTTGTCAGTCATGCCAACAGGTTTCGGCGTGTATTATTATTGTATATATGATATATATATATATTATTATATATTATGTTTTATTATATTTTTCTGTTATTATTAGTATTACTTTGTAACTACATCCTTCATTCTGAGATGATTTGCGAATATATACTACTGTAGTTAATGAATGTTAATTAAACATATTCCATTGTGAAGCCATCAAAACTCGTTTGCCACTCAACAAATTTCTGCAGATCATCATCGGATCATTGGGCAGAAATACTGAGGTTAGATGCAGCAACAGTGCTGATAGTTGCTGTTCTATGTATCCGTCACTTCACTGCAACCTGCGGCTGTTGAAATATGTTGTTATTCACCTCGAAAGGGGCTGCTTGCTGTTGCATCGGATAGTGGTTCTCTGACCCTAAACTATTCAAAAAAATGAGGCTTTGGTTCGGAAATTGATTCATAGATAGATCAATCGGTAGATGGATGGATGGATAGATAGATAGAGACGGACAGATTGAGACGGACGGACGGACAGACAGATAGATAGGTAGATAGATAGGGAGGTAGGTAGGTAGGTAGGTAGATAGATAGATAGATAGTTAAGACACTGATAATTCAAACTGATATATCTATAGTTTTCTATATTATTTGTGTGGGGAATTGTTTTCGGTGTTTCTCCAACGTATCCATCGGTAGGAATTCACCCGCCCTGTGACATCGGGCTGCCCTTCAGGTTGCCGCTGTTTTGCCAAGAAATGGAAAGGCTTTCTGAGGTGCCAATTCATGGGTACTCCCTATAATCCTATATATAAGTGGGGATATATTATATATATAACACGATAATAACAAGAATATATATATATATATGTACATAAATATATTGAGGTACAACCCATTTACTAAGTGGGATGCACCCCCAAGTAGACAATCCTGAAAATTGATGAAGATTTGGAGGTTTATTGTTAGGGTCACCACCTTCATTTTCAACCTGCGTTTCTTTTTTTCAAATATTTTTTGATTCGTGGCGCAGACACAATACTTGGGATCTGGTGATTCGAGTCACACCAGCTGCTCCAGAGTGGAATTTCTAGCATAACAATGGAAACACCGCCAGAACATGTTCAGGTTTGGTTGCTTATTGGGCTTCGGGCTTTGATGAGAATGCAGAGATTGTAGTGGGTGAGTACAACAGCAAAATCTCATCAAATAAACTAAGTAGACACCGTAGAAAGTGCCCTGGACAGGGGATGCAAATCACAAGCCATGGTGCTGTGGAAGAAGGTCTGGGAATTGCTGCTTGGGCTGTGAACTGGTGAAGTTCTCTTGCTTTCAAGGTGTGGCTTTCAAAAAACACCTGAAATTCAGAAATCCCTACAGAAGTTTCAAAAGGATCTCGCAGATTATACCCAACAGTTTGTAGATGGTCATCATGGTAGCTACGGCTACTTGAGGCCCAGTTGGGTTTATAAACGATATAACCATGGTTTTATGACCCCCGCAAGTAATGACCACCGCAAGTTGGTTTTATATCACCACGTATAACATCTTATAACTGGAACTGCACCCCGAGGTGCTGGTCGATGCTGGTTCTCTCTCTGGAATTCTTGAAACGTGTTGACCCATGAAATGATGGTTTTCTTGAGGGTCAAGAAAAAGAGTTATGGGTCAAAACCCTGGTACCCGGATGGTACCCTGAAATAGCAGCTATTATAGCTGGCTAATGGATGTTTATGCCCCCACATATGGTAGTAATATGTAGTAATAGGTTTTGACCCATCCCAAATCGGTTCAGCAAATATCATTCATATAGATGGGTGTTGTCTGCAAATGGGAGCCCTCCAAAGAGGTTTCATCATGATGTACCCCATTCAAATTTGGAATGTTGGGTTTTACACCCCATTTGTTGGTCTTCTTTTACCGTGAATCCGTTGACCCTTTCCCCTACCCCTGGAGAAAAGCAAGGTGTATGGAGGATGATGACCCTATCGTCCAAAAGAAGTTTGTGGAGAACCTGGTCCAGATGCAAAGAACAGGACTTATGACGGGAGGGCTACAGGATATCAGCGACTGGCTGGCTAGAAATCATTTTTAAAAGTTGTTTGCGAATTAAATGGAACATATCCGGCCAACCAGCAAAAGATGACGTTGTTTGTGGACTATCAATGAGGATATCATCTTCTACTGGCTGGTTGTTTTAACATGTCTGACATATACTCTAGCCATTTGGTGGTGAACAGAGGGAGCGATTCGGAGCTATCGGTATCCATTTTACCGAAAACAACATGGTCATGAGGAGCTAAGGAGCTACTAAGAGTTTACCAAACACATTTGCCAATCACATGACAACCACATGATAGTATGTTCAATATTGTTCATGTTTCTCAATGCTTTATTGCTACCTGGAACATCCCGAAGCGATCGACGTTGTGGTATAGCCATGCAACGACGTAAAAGCACCAGATAGCACCAGTCTATACAGGGAACAAAAGGTGGGAATTCGCAACATGGAAACTCGAGCGGCAAGTGCCGCAGAAGGACTTCTGAAGTCTGAAGACATACGTGTGTACATAGCATATGTTTGTATGTGCATATATATATATATATATGATATTCAATTATATATATATATGAATAATATATATATATGTATACACATACACATATAAATACATATGTATACATATATGCACATGCATGCTACGGCTACTAAGTAACAGAATATAATAACATATATATATATAGTAGGACTACAAACAAGTAAAACAACACTTAATGACAATACAACACAGAAAAATAATGACATTGATGATATTGGTGATCTTGATACATGATTGATATCATTGGTACTAGTAGTGATTGTCATAACAATAAACATTGCTGTAAAAGTGTGTGCCATTGAGTACGTATAATAAACATATATATATATATAGAATTGGCTTATATATATATATATCTATATGTCTATTAGATGAAGAGTTTTGTTCTGTGTTGCACACGTATACTTACATCACTGTACATATATACGGTTATATATATATATGTCATATCTTGTCCAAAAACATGTTGGCCACATTCTACACCCGGCTGTGGCAGGAATCGTCCTAATGGCAATGGCCTTATTTCTGAGACTGATGGCGGTGCAGGCGCCCTTGTTGCGGACAGGCACGATCAGCCACAATTTGCAGCCATCCTTAGATGTGTCCAACATGTGCCCTGGCTGAATTTCACTGCTGAATGGAAGAGGGTGGGACGATGCTCCAAAAGGCTAAAAAAACAAATCCAAGAACAGTTGGTTGTAAGTGGCCTACGCTATTTCGGTCTCCTTGCGATTACCATGGCCAACATGATGCCTGGTTTGGACATGTTTGTGCTGTTTGTGATTGCCTTGAGCATCTCATGAAATTCTTTGATGTGTTGAGTGCTTCGAGGTATGATTTGAGAGATACCCAGTTTGTACCACGGATTCTAAGGGCATCAGCAAATGGACAATTTGGCAAGTAGAACAGGGTTGATCCAGGTTATTGTAGGTAAGTGATTGCCACTTTTTTAGGGGCTTCTGATTTGACCATATTTGACCTCCTAAAAATCACTGAAATTTGTCCCCCGAACATATCTGGTAAACGGCGTTGATCGAGGCTCGCCTCTGGTAAACAGTTAGCTACGGCAAATCACCATTTTTTAATGCGGAAATCAACGAGCTTTCTATGGCCATTTTCAATAGTTTTGTGTATGTTGACCAGAAACGTTTTGGTTTCTTGGCATTTCTTGGGACCCATCGCCAGGATCTCCTACCCACTCTGCGCGCTGATTGCCATCTTTCCGCAGGTCTGGTCTGTATTGAATGGTTGGAAGGTTGAATTTTCATATGTGGGACGTTCTTGCATATGATTTGCATTTATTTGCTTCATCTATGGAATATGTATATAACTGTAGTAGCATTTATCTAAGGTAGAGTGAATATATATATATAATAATATATATATAATATATATATATATATATTCCTTGAGTCGCTTGGCAAATGGGGCCCTATCCTTGATACATCCTAGTCATAAGGAATCTTAGCAATGACACCAGTGGGTGAATCGGCCATGCCTTATCTGGTTGTTTCAAGCATATTCGCACTCAAACAACAGAGGTAGGTACAAGGCTATGGTTCACTTCCAATTTATAGTATAGCCTCAAAATTTGGGTGCATGAATACGCATGAAGATTCCAACAGAGACCATTCAGTGTATTGTTGGTTCTGAATGGTTTTGGATGGCTCATCAGGGTAGAAGGATTTTGAGCTATTCCTACATATAATGCCCTTAAGAAACTCAAATTCAGATGTGAGAAGTTTTTTGGGATCATCTGAGTTTTCATGGTTCACTGCAAAAAATTGGGCAAAATTTTGGCATGCCCCAACGAGTCATAACGAGTCGCAGGTGCTCGCGAGTTGGAACCTGGACTTTTGGTATATCGTCATGCAGACCTTGTGCGTATTTCCACTCTTCCTCACGCAGGAGGAAGATGCCACTGGACTTTTCACACTGGGACGCTTCGTCATGTCATGGACTCCTA
>Ga0126342_10004510_pt1:20000-23835 | contig 23835 bp, 20 predicted proteins | sample Cyp1metagenome_FD_92528 | JGI IMG/M metagenome (GOLD analysis project Ga0126342, IMG submission 92528) | Coral microbial communities from Lord Howe Island, Old Settlement Bay, Australia - Cyphastrea 1 metagenome | ecosystem: Host-associated > Invertebrates > Cnidaria > Coral ...
CCATTCATATCGCCGTGTTCCACGTTCCACAGCTTGGCTAAAATCGACCCTTTTAAATTCTGATGTTGTTTTGCCCAAGTTTTTATGTTGGCATAAAAAAAAAACACATGTTTTTTTTGGCACAGTAGCTATATAATATAATCCTACATACCCTCTGGTAATTTCACATAGCTATTGAAAATGGCAGTTTATAGTGGATTTTCCCATTAAAAATGGTGGATCTTTCCATAGTTATTTCCAGTTCGTTATGTTAGTTTACCAGAGGGTATCTACATCCAAGACATCTTTGGCTCGGCGCCATCAGGGGATGACCTCGGATGGCTTGGCGGGAAGAGACTTTTTGAGTTTCTTTTGTACTGAGGTGCCGGTTTTTGGGGTCCCCCAAAAAAGGGTGGAAAAATCATGGTGGGGATGAGGCCTAATCACTATATCATCATATCATATCATATATATATATACATAGATATACACATATATATGCATGTATATATATATATACATATACATAGATATACACATATATATATATGCATGTATATGTATACACATACATATATACATACATATATACATACATGCTTATATATATATATATCTATATATATATTTTCATATATCTATATATTGTTATATATATATAACTACAATATTGTTGCGTATCGTTTTTACGTTGAGATATTTTTAGGGTGAAGCCATCAATCAGTAAGGTATGAATGGGCTGTAACGTGCGCGTGCAAACCTACCAATCTGCAATGTGCGAATCAGTAAGACTGAGTGTTCATATCAAGCCCGGATTAATAACCCTCCAGTGCTTAATGCATACTTTGGGGGGTACCATATGAATAGCATAATATCACTTGAAAGACTATGTGATCAACAATGATTCTGATGGCTCATGCTCATGACCTTATGTCATCTTGGTGAATCTTGTTTCAACTTGGTGAATATTGGGTAAACTGTTTAAAGTTCATTTGGAGTCCGGATTCTGGCAAGACAAAAAACAAAGCCAAAGACATACCGTAAGTCACCACAACGCGACCCTATAATTTACGTGATGGACTGCTGTATCTTGACACCATGTTTTGCGTCAACTTGCAGATTGCGCACTGCACCTGACATGACCACCAACTAGTCGACCGGTCGGTGATAGTAGCCATGTGTTAGTTCTTTATCCGTTGCTTGCCGTGTCATGGGGGATTTTATCCCTGTGGAAAAATTGGGCAAAGACATTCAATGATATAACCAGCCATTTTGCGGGTCCTAATTTTGGCGGGTCCATTGTTGGGGACGATTTGATCATTTGGATCGGCCCTGTCTCAAAATGACCCCTAAATCCAGCAATGGGTGCAGGGCGCCCGGGGGCTTGCGAAAACAGCTATGTGGAAATGGGGTCCCTACATATGGCATGGGATACCCACAGGGCACCCAGAACATACCATCATTTGACTTCACCTTTTCAATGGTCATTTCAGGGACCGAACATGGAGGTACCTACCGTATATTATAAGGCCTATATGTAAGAGATCCCCACAAAATCCAACAAATATGATCAAATATGGCCGCCAGTAGTGCCTTACCGTCTACTGTACATGGACTTATATGGTACAGAACTTCCATTTTATCCTGAAATTCAGACCTTTCCTTTGACATGGCGCCTCGCCAGGATCGAGGACGAATCAAGGAGAAACCCTGGGGGGGAACTCCACCATTGACGGGTCACCAATTCAAAACCATTGCATCCTGATTTTAATCTTGAAAATGGATGGTTCAATGCCATTGGTATCCATTGGTAATTTCATACCCAGCCCATTGATGATTGGATATTTTTGGGGATTCATTGCTGGCGACTTTGGATACGCCGGTGGATCTCAAGCGCTGTGACCCTCATGTTTAGAATCTAGGCCGTGATGAAATACGCCGTTCGCGGCTACAGTATACAAGATTGTGTTTTTTTCTCCGCTCTGTACTTCTGTACTTTCAGGTTATTAAAAGATTGAAGAAGCAGTGGGGTTGAGATCTCAGTTGTCCTTAAATGCCACTGTATTCCACATGGATCCACATGGAACAGGCAGATCTCAGATAGGCAGCACAGGCTTTTGCTCAGCCTTTTGATCATTTTTGGGTCTGTGGGAACATCTGTATTTAGATACCCACATTTTTTGGAATCCAAATGTTTTAGTCACCCACACCCAAAACACCCTACCATCCAACATCCTCGACATCCTCAACTTGATCTTCCAGCGCTCACATGGCGGACGTTCAGCGCCTGGCGCATCGCGCCCTGTCGCCCTGGCTGCAGCATGTGGCGCGGCGGCCCATGCCGCGGGGCGTCCCCAAGGGCGCGCCCGAGTTGAGCGAGGTCCCACGGGGGCCGTGGATGGCACAGCCCAAAACTGCCGAAGCCTTGGGAAAACTGCATGGATTGAATGGTGAAGCCACCTTTGAAGAGAGACTTTCGGAACCTGGGACCAGAATGGATGAGTTTTTGATACAGGTTTTCTTTGATTTTCTATTGTTTAGTTGTGTTGTTTGTTCTTGTTTTCGATGTTTTAAGCTCCACTTTTTTAGGTCTGCAACCTCAGAAATTTATAGAAATGTGGGATTTGAATCCCTTCTAGTGGCTACTCAAAAAAAAAATCGAGGGAAACGAGGTTTTGAACCACTGGATCTTAGCTTAGCCCTATGTTTTTACAATCCAATCCCTTTCTTTGTTTGACGATTGGGGTGTGCTGGAGTGAAAAGTGATGGAGAGCCACAACTGTCTCCAAAAGGATTTGCACAGGGTCAGGTTTTTCTATTGTCCTCTTTATATTTTTTGTTTTTCGCTATTAATTCCTTTCCTCTTTCTGTCCTCTTTTTTTCTCCTTACTTCCTCTTTCGCCCTTTTTTTCTTTACTTTTCCTCTTCCTTCCTTATCCTTTCTTCTTCCTTTCCTCTTCCTTTATTCCGTGTTTCCTTTCTTTTTCCTTTTCCTCTTTTCCTCTTTTCCTCTTTACCCCTGTTCCTGTTTTCCTCCTTTCCCTTTCCCTTTCCCTTTCCTCTTCCGTTTCTCTTCCTTTCCTCCCATACCTGTTCCTCTCCCCTGCCTTTTCTCTTCCTTTTGGAGATGTGTCCGTCTCCGTCCATCTTCATAAATACAAAACCATGTGTGGGCGGTAGGGTCCCAGCAAAAACGCATTTATCCTCTCCTAAAACCAGGCGAAGACAAAGAGTTTTGATGACGACTTATCAGGTTGTAAGTGGACAATCCTATATTTTTGCCCAAGTTATGTACTATATGTGAGTATGTAACACACTCTTTAAAAGGATGAACCGGGCATATGTAACTGGTAACGATCTCCAATATTTCAACCTCGGTTCGACAAAATGAACATGGCGGAATTCCCAAAAAAATGATTGATAGCGGCCTTTCAATTTAATCTGGTACTGTACCCCCTTTGATCATCCCACCAATATATCAGGAGTTTATATTCATGACGATTGACATTCTGCCCAATTTAATAGCATACGCATTTTTTTTTATCCCAGCTTCAATCGTCTAGCTGCACCAAGGCTCACTTTGTGCTTCTTCGTCATGGCAGGTTGGAGGTCAATCCATATAATTCAACAGGTGTGATAGGTGTGTTGGTATTCCTATGATTTCCTTTGGTATTTCTATGTCGACATGGGTCAAAAGGATTCTTTCACGGTACCCTGGTGAAGCCGTTCCAAAGTCACGAAAGGTAGCGTCAGCTACCTGAGTTCTCCGTGCTTCAGCACAAGCTTAGGGGGTATTGGGGGGCCAGCCCACGGAATTCAAGGAATTCTCGCCGTTATGTATTGGATATCAATTATA
>Ga0126342_10004511_pt1 | contig 23833 bp, 12 predicted proteins | sample Cyp1metagenome_FD_92528 | JGI IMG/M metagenome (GOLD analysis project Ga0126342, IMG submission 92528) | Coral microbial communities from Lord Howe Island, Old Settlement Bay, Australia - Cyphastrea 1 metagenome | ecosystem: Host-associated > Invertebrates > Cnidaria > Coral ...
CTTTCAATTGATGTTCCTTTTAAATCTAAAGGATGAGTAAGGATTTCAATTGAAATCAAAATGACTTTCAATTGATGTTCCTTTTAAATCTAAAGGATGAGTAAGGATTTCAATTGAAATCAATTTATTGCCAGGCAGGAGGAGGGTGTTCTTTACTTGGGGGTGCACATGCACATTATTTGGGGTGAACAACCCACCTAAAGGCGTACTCTTTAAGAGCTTCTCAAGAGCTTCTCAAAGTGCAATGTGTTAATAAGAAAGTAATAAGGGACATGTTTTTTTTTCAATCATACATTTTGGGATGTTCCTAGATTTTGGGGATTCTGTGCCTTGAATCTCTTCAATATATATATATATATGTATGTATGTATATTATTATTACTACTATTATTATTTTATTATTATATTATTATTATATTATTATTATTGTTATTATTATTATTATATATATATATATTAACATATCTCATCCATTGACACAGTACATCTCCTTTCCTGAACCATGTGTATCTTGCATCCTTTTGAAGCCAGCACCAGAACCATCAGGTCAGAACCATCAGAACCTTACTTTCTCACCACCAAAAATTATCAGGATGGTTGGAAATAGGGACCCCGTTTTACAACGTTTGTGGACATGCAATATTTCTCTTCTATGATATTTGAGCATATGTTGTTCGAATGTATGCTCATAGACCTTTCCTTACATAATGTTATATCATGGAAACATTAACACGTAACACCTCAAAATGCATTGCAAACCACTTAAGACAGAATACTTGCTTGACGACTTTCTTGTTACTTCAGGATATGTAATGGCAGCCGGAAATGTCTGGTGATCCCCAGAGCTCCCAAGAGAATCCTAGAGATCCCTAAGGAAAGGGAGAACAAAATGAAAGAATACTACATAAATGTAAAACATAGCTTCTAGAGGGAGGGGCTGTCGATTCAGAAACGTTTAAAAAAAAAACGACCCCCCTCTACGTAGAAGCTATGGGGATCTCCTGCAAGATCTGGGATCCCTCTGGAGACCTGATCTCTAGGAAGGATCTGATCTCGGATCCCTCGGGGATCTGATGATTTGGGGATATTTGGGAGTCACAAAAAAGAATAACAAATAAATAACTATATATATATTGGAATGTGAACAATTTTTTCGGCTGCCATTACATATCCTCACATTATGGCACAAGATAGTTTTTGAAGGCACTGGAACACAAGATGTCAATGAATCACAAGGTCCTGTTTGATGACTTCCATTGATTCTGTGCCATCCAATGCGCAACAGCAGGATAGTCCACTTTCTGTTCTTCTTGGGAAGAAGGCTTTAGCACAAAATTTCGCTCTGAACCCGTTTCACTTTGTATTGTAGGTTTGCTCCTAGCCATGGTTGAATATAGGCATATCCTTGGATATATCGTATGTTCTGATCGCTCTATTGCAACTACAGGCTATCACTATAAAAATTAGGCTAAACGCATTGTTTGATCAGCATTCACTCCTAAATGTTGTTAGGATGACAACCGCTACACATTCTATAATGTACCATTCTGCAAGGGTATCCCTAATGATAGTTATATGCAGTTCAAAAAGTATGATGGTGTGATATGGCGTGTAATATCCAGATATGTGCTTTGCCTGCATTGCTTGTATTTGACAATATTTCCAAGCTCTTTGCTTGCTTGCAATGTTGGTTTGTGAGAGAGCCATATTCTGGTCTCAAACTCTAAGTTTATGGAATGGTTGTGCTATGTGTTGGAATGAAGCTGATCTCTGCTACCTGCATATGGAATTTACTTTCCCTTCTTGTTGTTGTTGTTGTTGTTGTTGTTCTTGTTGTTGTTGTCCTATGACGATTGGGCAAAAGTAAGCTTACCTATTTCATGTGCATCACATAGGTTGGAACAGTTTATATGTGAGAAGAGTCATTTGCTGCATGCCCCTCCTTGGTCATTGTTAACGTGTGATGTCATCTTCACTTGATTACAGAACTTGGTAGAGTCATTGAGATCTACACTCGCATTATTTTGTTCATTCCAAATATGTTGATGATCATTCTAATCAATTTCAATCACGTCGATTTATAATGGGTAGTTGTAGCTTGAGACCCAAACAGTGTTGTGAGGTGTTCACTTTCAACCCTTAATACGTCCGTTGCCAGCGCAACTGCTTGCATTTTCCATGATGTTGTAAAGTCCAAACTTCATTTGCGTATGTTAAAACCACCAATCAGATAAACAACTGCATTAGCACTTATGGTGATGTCAGAAGGGGGGATCTGCCTTAGCAAAGACATTGACCTTTGCAGTATGACTAAACATTTGGTATTATTAGAATATATATACAACTATATACACATGTATAAATACATGTATTAAACGTGCTGCTTGCCATGGGTCTACTTCAAGTTGTTTTGCAACAGCCATTGCAAGAACGATTTATATGCAGGATTTGGCTCCTATTTGCACCCCTAGTACACTATACCAAACAGTATCAAATAGTAATGTAGCAAGAACAAAGCAAACAACAAAAACAACTATAGAAAAAAAAACAAAACATAAACACATAATACTATTCATATAAACAACATAAGTCATTTAACAAAAAAAACACTAAATTGTGTGGCCCTCATTTCCAACCACTCTGAAATAAATATGTTTTTTTTTTCAGAATGTTTTCTTTTATTTGGGGGTGGCCACCCATCTTGATTAATAGGGGTGAGCAACCCATTGGACTGTGGGGGTTGATTACTTTGGGGGTGATTATTAATAGGAACTTAACGCTACCTGAAAATAGGGTACCTGATAATATATAATCCGGTTTTTCCATGAAAATTGCCTTTTTGGGTTTACCATATGTTCAGACAAACCCAAATACAAATAATCACTCCCAGACATGGGGGAAATCTGCGGTTGAAAGCGAAACATCCACTGATTGCCCAGTGATGATTTCATTCGTACATTTGATTTGTATGTGCACGGTTTAATAGTAGTACACATTGATACATATGTACTGTATATGTATATACATATATATATATCATATATAAATATGTAGTATGACTAATATATATCTGGTCCTGGAGTAGATGCTGGTTCATAAATCCCTTGGCTGTCTCGTTGAAGGGTACCATTTTAGTATATTTCATCACAATATTGGCACGTTGAGTGGAGAACCTTGTTCAACCAGGGTGCAGTTGTCGGTGTACTTTTTCGTCAAGCGTATGCGAGACATAGATACGATCGATTTTACATGTGGGATGTATAATGTCTCTAGGGCTTTAAGACAACATAACTACAGGATATTTTGTGGCATTGTATCATAGCACATTTTTCCTTCATCGTAACATTTACATAGTTTTTCAGCTATAGGTCACCTTTCCTCAGCCTGCACTGCATAGTTTGCAACGGCTCTGACGAAGGCTTGACGTTTCTTCGTAATTGAATAGCTGCTGGGTTATAGTATGAAGCATGCACTATCATTTACCCTCCAGTAAATTAACAGTTCGACCCTGCCATTCATCGGGGTTTTCAGATTAGTTTCCATTCAAAAACTGGGGATGTTCAGGGTTAACAAGTTACAGTCATTTACCAGAGGCTATTACTTGAGTTGTTGTTTGGAGACCAAAAAACGAGACACTCACCGAGCTTGTGTGATTGTTTCTATCGTTCCATGGGATCGCAACTGTTGAATTAAAAAACAAAAAAGCCACGAGCAAAAAACTGGACCGGAATCAATTCAGGAAGAGACAGTTCTATATAATATATAAGTTCTATAATAGTTCAAGCTATGCAGCTTCCACTTCTTGATATATGTTGGTTTTACATAGACATTTGTGAGCTCACAAAGACACAGACAATCCCAGTGCACAAGGGGCCAAGACCTACCCAAGGAGTGTGACGATGGGGCCAGGACTGGGCGTTCTGGGCAGTTCAAGTGCAAGATTGACAAATGTGACATCCCAAAATAATGGGATGTGAAGATGTGAAGAGTATGTTTTCCCCCACCTACCAGGTTCGGGTCTCTAGATTGTATCAGAGCTGCATGCTGCCCACCTCGTCCTCTACCTCCCCCCTCGGACCCCGCCCTCAATCGCCAGCTCCAGAGCTCAGTGGGCACTGCCAGACCTCAACTGCGAAAGCCAGATCTCAATGGGAAGTGTGGGACCTCAATCGCGAGTGCAAGACGTCACATAGAATGTCAGATAGAATCCCTGATAAAAATGTCAGAATATGTGTCAGATAAAAATGTCAAATAGAATGCCTGATAGAATGCGAGAAAACATGTCAGATAAAATCTCAGATAGAATGCCAGATAGACTGCCTGAATATATGTCAGGTAGAATGTCAGTGGGTGGGGATCACTCGAAGAAAGTAATTGATACGATGTGGTAATTTTCATCCACATATGTTTTATTTTGCCAGATGCGGATACAGCTAAAAAAAAAATCTGGGATCAACCCAGTTGAATGATTCCATACAAGGTGGTGCTTCCCCATATTTACAAGTCGGTTGTATTCCGTTTATAATAATATATAACCCATAAACTAGTTTTATAACATATGTATATACCTACCATGAAACCCAGTCATGTTACTAATCGACCAAATCAGCAAACATAAATTACCATAAATCATTATAAATCAGGTATAAATCGCCTTTCTTCTTGAAATCCCCATATTTTTTTTGGTGCCCGACCGGTGGACCGGTGCCTTAAACGCTGGCGCTGCGCCAGGAAGCGTTTTGCCCCAGCGACCGAGACGGAGTGTGACCGCACGCGGAGCGTGCGGCGGCGAGAGACACTGCAGAGCTCTGCGAAAGAGGATTCGGATGGATTTCTTACGGTGCCTGGGCCCGGAAGGAGCAGGATCTGGAAGGATCTGGAAGGTCGAGGGAGGTTGCTGGGTAGAATTCACATATATATATATATAATTATGTTTCATGATATATATATATATACATACAAAATATATAATCGAAACAAAACATCCTATAGATATGTCATTTCTATAATTTATCAAGTCCTGTAGCTAGCTACTGTGTATTTACCCTTTGGTAGACATAGAAACAGACATTAGATTCCAAAGGGACGGACTGTTGATTGAACTTGCTGGATGAACTGGATGCTAGGAGAAAAGCAACAAAGATGAGGATACTTTGCCATGTTTGTTGATTTAAAATTCATGGTATAGTTACCCATCAGCAATCAAACACGGCCATGGACATTCCATCATTTATATAGAGATATTTCCCCCAGCAAAACACCTCCATTTAGTTGACGGGTTTCTCATTACCACGTTTGATTACCGAAGGGTATATCATGTCAATCACGCTATAATTTTACGTGTTCACATCATATATGTAAACCCATAGACACGTATCGTTTGGGGGCCCCGCCCTGTCTCTCATATACGAATATCCAATAATCACGGGATTGACCCACCAAGAAGTCTTCCAGCGAAATCGCCATGGCCATGGCCATGGCCGACCGAAAACATTTCGGGGTTGGGATTTGACCATCAATATCAGGTGTTTGTTTGTTTTTTTCATGTTTTAACACCATGAAACATGAATAAATATAGTGGATGAAGAATGGTTGTTTGATGATGAGTTCGGGATAGTTCGGGCGTTATACTACCCTGTATATCTTTGGGATTGTATGGGATTATCATGAGCTGGGAATCGCGTTAGCAATCATTCAAGGGATTTTCCAAGATGTTTTGGACGCAATCCAATTGGGGATGCTTGGTTTTATAGCAATGTGGTGCCCCCCAGTTATAAGTTGGTTTATAAACCCCATTAACTACAGTTATATCTACCATAAACCATAGTTATTGGACTTACTAACCAACTTAGCTAACGAACTGGGGCACCACTTTGTAGCAATCACACAACAGTACATCTAGGTCACTGGTAGTCACCGTTACACTCCGTTACACCGTTGCCGGTGAGCTGGGACTCCCAGCAATCGTTACATTTCAAGGCCAATCCAAAATTGGCACAACAGCTGTGTCACCACTCGCTGGTTTACCCGTTTGACAAAGGCAGAGTTTGTTTGCCGAAGGATGGGCAGAGTCCCATGGCATGTTTTTTGACTGATGAATTATGCAGCCTTTGGAGGTACATAAAGGCATTGTTTTGTCTACAAGCTGGGCCCCCTTAGAGCTAAGTTGGTTTTTAGCTACGTAGGTTAAGTACGGTTTATGGTAGATATGTTTATAGACAATGGCGTTTATAAACCAACAAGAACCAACAAACATGACTGTGGGGCCCACCTTTTACGCATGTATGCTCCGGATAACATTCTGAAGGTCATGGCCAACCAGTGCTGGCAATATATGTGCTGACATCTCTGAATTGGACACCCCCAATATGGAGAAATATACCCTCTGGTAATTTAACAGTTCGCTATTGAAAATGGTGATTTATAGTGGATTTTCCCATTAAAAATGGTGATTTTCTGTAGTTTTTTGTATGTTTACCAGAGGGTATGTGATGATTTTCCCATCACGGATTCCGGATGTCTGTTTTTGTTGTTCCTGGGACGAAGTCCAAAGTCATGACACAAAGTCCAACTTTCCCCAAAGTCGAAGCCGCAAGGCCTCGGAAGATGAAAAAGACGCGTGGGAAGAATGTCACTTGATGCACGGTCACAAAAAAAATGCAGGTTGAAGCGTGAAAACACGGGATTTTCGCAGTAACACTGAGTAAAGATGTAAATGGTGATTGATGATTGGGTGTGGGTAGATGCCTTGAGAGAAAAGAAATATATATATATATATATATATATACATATAAATTACATATACAGTTGCGTGTATGTGTGTATATATATATATATATATATATTGTATATATATATATATGGATATACATATATATATATATATGGATATACATATATATATATATATATGGTGCATATATATATATATATTGTGTATATATATATATATTATATATATATGTGGATATGCCAGAAATTATATGAGGAAACATAATACCCAGCTGAGTTGTTTTTTATTTGCAGCGTATCTCAGTGCCATGAGACAGTGGCCCCCCGCTGTAGGTGACCCTGAGCCAGTTGCAGAGCGCGGGAGTTCGTCCTCCTCGTTGTTGATGGAGGATGTGGTGAACCCTGTGGAGCACGTGCTTCGCCTGTGAATTTCATGAAGAATCCACTCAATGAACTCAGAAACATATGGATGGTAGGATTTAATGAAGAGACATTCAAGTAACCAACAAAAATCTAAAAAAAAGTGAGCTGAACTTGCATGGCGAATGAATGAAGAAGAACGAAATATCAGATCGAAGGTTTTGCAGCCGATAAGGGGCCTTTGGAATTTGATTCTAGGGTCCTTGGTGATTTAGTTTTACCTCCCTCTGATTGTGTGATAATATATGTTTTCCAATATTTGTTTCTTTATCTATCTTATTTATCAAGGTAGGTGTCCTTGGTATATACTAGTGAAATTTATCCCAAAGGAAAAAATGTATTGGCTTAGTGTCCCTGGATGTTTCAATATTAATATCAATTCTTATCCGTCATTCAGTAGTCAGTCATGCCAAGAAGGAGATTGACAATTAGCCTCTCCATCCATTTACCCTTCTACTCGTGGAAGTACCAATCAGAACAAATGATCACCATTCGATCGTAGTTCAGATATGATTTTTTGGTTGAGTACTTAGATAGAACATATAATAAACAAGTTTTGTTATGCGACAGATTTGCGGTGGCGATGGATTTGGGGTCCCTGGAGCCAAAAGATCGGCAAAAAAAAAATGCCTAAATCTCAAATGAAGGACCCCGAATCCATTGCGGGAATAATCATGGTAGAATATAATAGTAAGGCTGTTTCCTATGTCCACATGCAAATTTCTGCACCCTGACATCCGCAAAAAAAAAACTGTTTTTTCCTAAATCCCAGGGTACAACCTTCGTATTGCCCAAGTCTAGGTGCAGAAACCTGCGCCTTGACTTAGGCAATACCCCACCAAGCACCTAGGATATCGTCATTTTTTTTTTGCCTAAGTCAAGGTGCAGATTTCTGCACCCTGAGTTCGGCAAAATTATACTTGGACATTGCATTTAAAGGATATATGATGTAGACGTAGAAAAATGGGGAAATTTAGTACTTGAAAGAAAGAGTGATCATCAGGGATGATATTGGTGGCTTTATACCAAAGATATATGGGGGCACCACCCTAGAAGAAACATGAGCGTGGTTGATACCTATTCCATTTTAATCCAGCAATTGGTCAGATACCCTTCAAGGGAAATGGTAGTGGACCCCTGAAAATCCAAAGAATATGATAGAACAAATAATCGTAATCGATACTGGGATGATACAAATTTAATCAACAAATTGGTTGCCTAAGAGTGAAAATAATAATGCACATATTATCCATGAACATGGTAAACAAAACAAGTAGATACATTAAATAACCAATGGTAAGATGATACCCATGTAATCAATCAATTGGTTACCTCATAGGGGAAATAATAAGCTACCTATAATACAATTCAATTCCACCATATATAAAATATTTGGAAAGACACAAGAATCCATTTCCAGAGACCCCAGATCAATTACAAAACCTTATCGGATGGGTTTATCAGCCAATAAATCTGGTTTGTCGTACTGGTATGATTATGTATGATTTATCTATGATTTATGTATGATTTATGTATATATGAAATGAATCATAGGAGCCATCACATAGTCATCAATTAAAAATTGGCAAAAAAACATGGTGATGGGTCGGATCCACCCAGTGCTGTCTGCCGAATCCGGATGAACTGGGACTGGATGGGACTGGGATTCACATGATTCACGTCCCAAAGAGAGGATCTATCGGGATGAGACAAGATTTATACGAATGGTAGTGTCCATGATATATACAAGGTGGTGCCCCCTAGATAGCTAAGTTGATTTATAACTCCAATAACTATGGTTTATAGGTGATATATCTATAGTTAATGGGGTTTATAAACCAATTTATAACTAGGGGCACCACCTTGTACCCTCTGGTAAACTGTCACATAACGAACTGGAAAACCCACCATTTTCTAGCTGGGTAAATCCACTATTTCGACTGGGCCATGGCTTCAATAGCAAACTGTTAAATTATCAGGCCGGGTACAAAATTTGGGTGTAATATATGTGTTGTTCGGAGCATTTTGGGGCCATCTTGGCGGGAATGGTGTGCCCGATTTGGTCTCCGACCGAATACCATGGGTATCCATGGCTAAGCCAACGCGTAACGGGGCCCTTAGATACAACTCCCGCCTGGATGTCAGTCGTTTTTTTTTTTAGTCGCAGGCCTGTGGCGGAGGCATTTCAAATTCATGGGTAATGACACATTTTGGCGATGCAAAGTTTATAAGAGCCATTTCTTGGGACTATGGATTTTTGCGGGTTGCTTGGTCAGTTGCAGATTATGAACGGGAACTGGTAAGAAGCCCTGGTGCAATCGACATGTCTTTCTTCATGGGTGCTTTGTGGGCCAGTATTGTTTATTGATTGATTGGCATATAGTAACCTTCAAAAGATGGAAAAGGAACTTATCACGAATTGTTTTAGTAGCATTTTACTTGTCCATCTGTTTGGGGATGACTTTGGCTATACATAGTATACTCATATAACAGATACAAATAGTAGTTCCAAATTGAATTTCAATCCCATCTCAGTACACCCATGTTCAAGAGATAGCTCAACCAGCAGCCAGTTTCCATGTCGGTTCATATTCACATCCCCACTTTTTGTTGCTGAGTTATATCCTCGTTCCTCATTGTTTTCTTATGCAAGGTCATGTTATCTACCCTGAATCAAATCAAACACCTATTTCGGTAGTAAAAATGGAGGTGCCGGGTAAGAACAGTTTTAGGCCTGTTTGGAGCTGACCTTAAAAATAACATCAGAAAGAAGAACGCCGATACTTCTGAAAAACGTCACTAATGAAATCAGGCATCCAACCTACATTTTCATGGCGTTTGGGGCCACCTCAACAAATATCAACTACTTTGGTTTGTCTGAATCCAGGGAAACCATGGGTACCCTAAATCCTCTGGTTCACGATCAGTTTCAGGTTGACCGCCCGGTGCTACGAAGGATGAAGCCGCTCGGAGGGCAAAAAATGGGATGGTCACCGGCAAAACTGGGGATATGTATGATATGAAGCATCAAAAAGCACTGTTGAATAGAGATACTAGAGTCAAAGATCAGAATCAAAATTAAAGGTGTTTAATAAACGTTTAACCATCAAACATGAGGATGTTTAGGTGAGAATTCAAGCATCAAACAAATTTGATCCAGTGTGCAGACTAGTTGGAGGTCACTGAAACAGCTGATGCTGGGATTTTTGTCCTCCACTCCTGAAATGATCCAGCCACCAGCAAAGATTTTTCATCTCATATTAAGCTGAGCTTGCGGCTCAACCACCTGCATTTATGCTATTCATGGCTATTCTATTATGGCTGTAAACTTTGGCTAGTTAGTAATTGATTGATGGCTATGCCAGGTTCTTTCCCGTGGTTTTCCAAGCTTTCTTTAGGATTTTCTCAATGTTAGAGGGTTTTACCAGCTATCAAACCTCCATGTTTGATGGTGTTTCCAGGTATAAACCTCCATGTATAGTGGATTTCCCACTGAAACTTCTAAATTTATAGATGATTTTCACATTTTCAGACCCCTTTGTTTTCCATGGATGAAACCCCCCATCTTAAAGATGGCTTTCATCAGAGCCGCGGCCTTCCCCAAACCGTGACACCGAGGATTCCCTTCGTCATTGCAGCTCCCACAGTTCCAGGATTCCCAGTGTGTCTCCGGTCCAAAGGCTTCGAGGACCGGACCCGAAAAGTCGACCGACTTCTGGGGACCGGACTGGGGACCGTTTTTTGGACCGTTGGACGGACAGTCGGAGAGAGCTAGGTGAATTGGTGAAATGAAAGGCATAAATATGTATAAATATGTGTATAATATGTGTATAATGTAGATATATTATATCATAATATATATATATGTGTGTGTGTGTGTCTCCTGGATAAATTATATAATCTACAAAAATATTGTATGATATTGTATCCACAAGCAGTTCCAGACAATTGGGGCTATCCCTAAAGGGCTATCCCTAAGAAGCCGTGGAAGTGCGTGCATCTTGGTGTCTGAAAGATGATTTTCCATAGGGGGTGGCCAAGAGTCAGAAAAGAAGTTTGCTGACATAACTGACATAACTAGGTAGCTAATGCTACATAGTTACTTGGGTTTACGTACACCAACTGTTTCTTATCTGCAGGGTACCACCACCTTGCATGCAGCGCATTCTTTCACAAAAGAACATCATAAAACGGGGTTCTCAAACCTGTTACAGGTACATGATAGCCACGTTTGCAGGGAAAACTGATAATGTGAGCTCTCTATTTAGCCAATTTACTAGCTGGGGTGGCCAGGCTTTGCTCCCACTGGTTCTGGGAGAAGCATTCCCAGATGGGCCGAACTCTTCAGGGTGGTGAATTAGTTGTTTAATCAACTATCTAGCTACAATACACATATATGTTGATAATATGTATATATATATATTACATTATATATATATACACGTACATATATATATATACATTTTATTATCATCATCTATTATTTAATATCTGTGTATACATCCAGCCAGGTCAATGGACACCCAGCGGTTTGGTGAATCGACGGTGAATCGCCAGGAGTTGTTTGGTCCCTCGATGCATGTGAAAGTTGGCTGTGACGCCCGAGAGGTGCTGAGACCCTCTGATCCGAAGGAAACCAAGGCCAGATCCGATGCCAAGATATCACGTTAGAAGTTAGAATGGTATGTACGTATGTTAATATTCATTATTCTATGATACAATGTATGATATATATATATATACATCGAACACCTCTTAATTTCCATACGACGAGCTTGACTTTCAAATTTTCGATATGGACAGATGTGTTCCTGAGGAATGAATACAGATCAAGCAAAAACAACATTAGATAGTAATTTAACGCATATAGTTTTCCATAGCTAGTATCAATGGATTACTATCTGTCTTGGTAACACCATCCTACAATCTGATAGTAGATAACGGTATATTAAATAACAATATTATCAACTAAAATTAAATGTACCGCAACTAAAATTGCGCGGTAGATGTTGTTACTATAATTGTGGCTTGTGATCCCAAACTGAAACCCTTTGCACTTGATTGTTGCCTATCACCTTTGACCAGCTTGCTAAGGGAGTGGGGATTGCCGAAAACCATGTTCATTTCTTCATTTGCAAAAGAATAATTCTTTGCCTTTGATATCCGTTGAAGCAATTCCTGACATTTTGACAAACGGAAAATCATGCTTCTCACACGGCTACATAATTTGCTCTTTTTGAAGCGAGCAGTTCCGGTCCACAGTATCCATGTCTCTTACATCACAGCCATCACAGCTTGTAAACTTACGACAGTACATCAATATCTCAATGATTATCAATAAATTGAAAGGACAAGATGAGTGGTTTAGTCCAGCCCAAGATCTACCTGCTATGGCAAGTGCGGCAAGTAGCAAATCGAGAAACATGTTGGGACATCTCTTGCAACAAATTAAGAGTGGTGGAGATGGTCATAGGACTGAAATTGTTGACAGCGGCAATTCTACAGTCCCATGTTGGAAAGATGGCAGAGCACTGTGCTTTGAGACTTTTCACCTGCCATGTCACAGGTGTGGCAGAGTTTTTTCGATTCCATCATGGAGGGCCAGTTCTATTTAAATGAGAACGTCGATAGTCCGCTGGACGGCTACTTGTTCGAAAGTGGGAAAAGCCTGGGGATCAGAGCGGTTTATGGACATTTGCAGTGGAATGTGTGAAACTTGTGAAAAGGATTGAAAAGGCGTCAAAAGGCATGCAAATAGCAAAGGAGAGGCTAGGCAGCCAAGTATACACTTTATATTATATAGTGATTTTAATTTTGAATGTATTGAAATTAATTGAAATTTAAGTCTGTCTTTTAAGGTATTCCAGAGCAATTAATTGATAACATCATTGAATCATCAACAATTTCTCGCATGTCTAAGATGTGACACAGGGTATTGCAATTCATTACAATGTAATATCATGTATTATTTGGCCATGGTATGCAATGCAATCACAGACAATATTCATACAATCAGTTGTAACACAACATATTCACCATTTGAGGAAAATTATACATATAAATATATACATACATACTATGTATATATATATGTTGGCAGTAGGGACACTCCGTCAACTGACAAAATCGGCAGATCCCATTCCATCGACTGACACAGGTTGGCAGTTGCCAGATAATGGCAGATTACCCGCGGGGGAGATTGCCTTCATACAGACCTTCCGGGGAAGATTCGGGAACCCCATAGAATGCTTAGTGTCTCTTGGCCAAGATTGCAGCTAAGTCGAAGCCGTCAGCGGATGAGCGAACAGCACTACTCAGTCAAGGTGTTTTATTGGCACAAGTTGAATTCATCACTGTTATACACAGCACGTTGCCACAATAGGATTTGGTGTGTATACTGTGTTTATCTGTGCATGTATATATGTATATTATACTGCACTATGTATATTGGTTGAACCACAATTTGATCGCTCAAAGCAAAACAGTGTATCCACTGCTTCGATAGGCCATACATAAGCCACCAGATTCACTAGCCGTTTGACAGTTTCTCCTCGGCCGTTTGCCATATTTAGCTCCTGGTGAATTCCTTATGGCTGTTGATTAAACCCTACCATTTGATGTTGGTTCACCACATGAAGGACCCCTTCCGGTTATGTGAACGTTGAGTTGCAACCCCTTGCGATGGTCGATGGTCGGAAGTTGGATTATATTTCCATATCGGAGGATGGAACAAAAAAAAACCACATACCCATGGGGATGGATTCCTCTCATTTCATTGATGGCCATGACCCAAAAACCATGGTTTCATTTGACCATGATACATCTAAAGTGCTTCGATACATACCTCTGGTAAACAAACAAAAAGCTATTGAAAATGGCCATAGAAATAGTGGATTTACACATTCAAAATGGTGATTTTTCATAGTTATGTTACTATAGTTTACCAGGGGTTTAAATATTAGGTAGCCTTGTTGTACCCCAAGTTGCTTATCGTTTGGACACCCTTTCCTTGCGATGTTCGAACGCTATGTTACTGCCCTCTTTGTTGCGGGGGGGACACTGGCTCCGATTGATTTGCCCTAAAGTCACTGATGGATTCGAAACGCTGCTTCCCTACCCTACGGTAGATTAACTTTATTATAATCATGTTTGTAAGGACACCATGAATCATTGTTTTCCATTTCCATGCTAGCTCATTGAGGGTAAATTATAACGACCTCACTGCGAGGTCACTGGAATGCTGGTTGTTACAGGCATTTGATAAAGTCGTACCTGTACCTGTTTCAGGGAAAAACCATTGTACGGTTGGGGAAGTGTTTCGGAAAAGTCATGCCTTTAGCAAGAACGCAGGGGAACTCTGGAGTCTGGTTATGTAACCCTTTTTCTTATGAGGCATCGTCTAGGCATCGCTTTGGCATCGTCAGGAGCACGCAACCTTGTTGCAGCCACCTCGCTGCGATTTGCTGACGTTGAGTTGAAAAACACGATAAAACTACGTGTGTGCACTCGAGCGCGCACAATGCATGTCATATCATCTGCTCATGCAATCCATCTCATGTCATGCCATGTAAGTCACATCCGCACATGTAAGGCCGGTTACGTTATCTACGTAATGTTTTCTCATGCAGGCAGGGAAAGTAAGTCCCCCATCCCCTTCGAAGCAGGGAAAGTAAGTCCCCCATCCCCTTCGACAAACGTCTTTCCGGAATAAGAAACAGAGGTGCAGAATCCCAGCATTTACCTGCAGAAAGAGCATGTAGGCATGACTTATGCATGACTTAGGCATGACTTCTTGGATACAGCGTTTGCAATGGCAAATGCCATTCAAAAGCATGCTAGGCATGACTTAGATGTGACATTGTCGTTTCCCTGTAGGGGGTAACTATCCCAAAAAGTCCTCATTTCAGGTTAGTGAAATATTATACCAGTTATCCAAATATATAAGTCCTATACATCAGGTTGGATGGTTGATATTGCTGAGATATTTCAAACATAGTGCCTGGATGTTCAGCCGGGCCATTTTTTAAAACCGCCAGCTCCCATCTACTGAGTTCCCGAAAGCGACGGTTAAAATATCCAACTTGTGTGAAACTCTAACACAGCCACAAACCATGCAATCCCTTCAATTTCAGCAACATTCTACTACTATCTACTACTCATCTATTCACGGTTCCCCAACCATCAACGATCTACGAACAAATTCGGATTCCGAGTCATGATTTCTTGTCATGATTCCAAGTCTTTTTGTTTCAATTCCCCCCCAAAGCCCTACATGCTTTCTGTATTCCCCAAATGCACAGCCTCTCCTTTCATGGAGTTTTTGCGACATTTCCAAGTCATGTTTTAAACTTCCCCGCCCCAAAGCCCTACATGGACCTCAGATGCAGATAGAAAAAAAGTTTCAGCAAGACCTTTCTATGATAGTGAGGCGGGCAGCAGGAGGAGGTCTTTCTTTTTGATTCAACATGGCCACTGCAGAGATTGCGATCACATGGCCAGTTTCCGACGATAAGCTACAATAAGCTACAAGATTTGGTATTGAAAAAAATCACGTTATTTGGCTATGAGTCAAAACCCTGGTACCTAGTGAACCCCAAAATAGCTGGTAAATGGATGTTCATCCCATTAAAAATGTATCTATAGGTATTGACCCATACCCATTTCTCAACAAACTGATCATCAGAACATTCCCCTTTTTCACTTCCCCAACGAATCCCAGACATTCCCGGAAGCACGACGAAACGCCGCGTTTCACCCAGCTACCTGAAGCACGTGGAGTTGGACGATTGCCCGTTCCTTCTGGCATTGCATGCCTATCTGCCCAGCGAAGCGGAACAAGATAGTGCCTTGGGCTGATGGAATGGATGAAAACTATGCGTATTGGGTAAGATTGAACTATACTGTGATATATATTATACATCATGTATCACATATATATATATATATTATGTACAAAGAAAACATCATTATGTTTGTCCATACATATTTAATATATATATATATATATATATATAAATGACGCAAATAGATACATATGGGCAAAGACCTCAAAGGTTCATGCACAAACCTCTCATGGAAAGCGATATGGTGAACTACTTAAAGCGATACCATGATTTGATGGTGAAGTCGATAGGTGTTTTTTTATGTTTTTTCGTATGATAACCTTCATTGTTTTGTCGTATTCCTTGGATGTGAATCCAGGGGCTCCCAAAAGACCTAGAGGTGCTCCCAAAAGGCCCAGGGCAGCCAGAGGCCCAATCCATCCCTGAAGTGGCGCACGTCAATGTTGCGTCAATGTCTTGAAGCATACGTATACTTGGGGTGATCCAGCCTGGCCTCGAAACCTACCGTTGATCGTAGCTTTGATTTAAAGATCCAAAGAGATGAACAGAGCCTGCAGAAGCAGAAGGCACACAACAGTGCAAAAACCAAGCTGTTCTGAGGGAAATTTCTTCCGCACTTTGAAGACAAACAATGGACAGCAGACTGCTGGCCATGAAGTTTGCTGATGTGGAGATGAATGGAAATGGATCTCTAAATCAATAGCCACTGTTTGACATGCTACAAAACCATGTAAAGCGATATAGCGAACTACCTAAAACAATAACTTTTGGTCATGACCACCGTTGTGAGCCTTAGTTTTGGTCCCTGCTCATAGTTATTGATGTATATTGATGTGTATATATAAATATATTCGCATGCACATATGTATGTGTATGTATATATAGTATATATAATATTTCTATGCGTTCACATCCCACTAGTGCAAATGAAATGTTTTGTCGCCACCTCATGCAATTTCTTGAGTAGTCCACGGGGTGCTATGACCGGGAAATCCCCAGACTAGCCTAGCTATGGAGGTTTAGTTCATTGGGAAAATCATCGAAATATAGCTGCTGGACTTTCCTTTCCAGCAAGCCATGTGACTAATGATAGGACGGTACAGGAGTGAAAGGTGGTTGAGGCTCTGGGTCTCTCTCTCTCTCTCTCTCTGTCTGTCTCTCTCTCTCTCTCTCTCTCTCTGTCTGTCTCTCTGTCTCTCTATATCTATCTCTATCTCTATCTCTATCTAGCTATTTAGCTATCTGACTATATGTCTTCCTGACTATCTGACTAGTTGTCTAGCTATTTATTCTATTTCTCTATCTGTCTGTCGATCTGTCTATCTGTTTACATGTGTTTTTCTGTCAAACTGTTTTTCTGTCTGTCTATCTATCTTTCTGTCTACCAATTTTTGTGTCTATCCACTTTTCTGTCTATCCATTTTTCTGTCTATCCATTTCCGGTCTATATTTCTGTATATGTTTGTCTATATTCTGTCTATATTTCTGTCTATCTATCTGTCTACCAAACTATCTATTTGACTCAATATCAGCCATATCAATATTACGGTCCATACCCATATACATATATGTTATCTATCAATCCATCTCATCAGGGGGGACGGGTGTTTCCAACCAAATCAATGCAGTGCCGCCTCCCATCGCATCTTCAGGTAGCCGTGAGAAACTGTTTGCTAGGCAGAGAAGCCGTGGGCGTGCAAAAAACAATTTTCGAGGGGGTTCCTAATGGCTGGGGGATCCCTTGGTTGCCATGGCTTAAGCTATACTAGGTCATGGTCAACCATGACGACTGGATAATTTGGAGGCTGGCCCCACGACCTTGGAATGCGATATATGGTTTGATGAACTACTCTGAATTCATACCACATTCTTGTGTCTTTTGTTATTGCTAAACATGCTGCCCATGTCCAGTAGCATGCGGTAACATGCTTTGATAGGGATAAAACAGAGTTTTTCTATGTTTGCCTTTCAACATTTTGCTGTCTAATTAGTTGTTGTTTTCGATGTACTGTAAATGTACCTTCTACTTGCCTACAGCATTTATTATGTTTAAGTTTACGTTCAATTTGTTTTGGAACCGAAAGAGCAAAAGAAAAAACATAGAAAAACACAAAACAAAAAAACAATGCTGTCCAGATTTGTTTGCTAGATCCAAGTAGTCCCAAGATATTGTTTTGCGTTTGTTTGAATTGTTTTTTCTCGTTTGTTTGATGTGTAATAGGAATCTCAAGTGGAAATTGTTCCAGCAGCAGAATCGTACTTTACTAGGCATTTCTGCGTCCAAAGTTTTGGAAGCAACACATATCCTTGTCAAACCAACGAAAACTGTTTGAAATTTATGATGCCATCCACATCCACCACAAATGGATGAAAGAAAAGGTTAACACTTTTTTTTACACCTTTTTTTTTAGTTTTCGGATGTTTTCGGCCTTTCTGTCCCTTTTTTTTTGGACTTTCTGTCGCTGGTCATCCATTCCAATCCCATAGGCCCATTCCGCCCATTTTCACGTTTTGAAAACCATCAATGGGAATGACGACCAGGATCCAACAGATTGGAGGTACGTAAACGTACCATATTGTTGGCCATATTTGGGGGTTCCCCTGAAATTTAGGAAAAATAGGCCTTATATATGGTAGGTACCTCCATTTTAGGATCCTGAAATTCCCATTGAATCAATGTCCATATTTTTTCACAATTGATTGACCATTATCAAGAATTGTTAACCATTATTTGTCATTATGAACCACCATTAACCGTTATTCAGCCAGAAATGAGGATAATCTTTGGGGAATATGTCCAAGTGGTCCCCTTGAGCAAATCCAAGTTGATCGAAAACATTCGAGAAACCCATATTTTTGGGAGAAGAAACCTAAGAGCATCCACTGGTTACCCTCTGGTAAATTCATATAACTATGGAAAATCACCATTTTTCATGGAAGAAAAACAACTATTTCCACTGGGCCATTTTCCAGTTCGCTATGTTAGTCATTACCAGATCGAGGGTATGTGTATATTAGCATCCTAATATTCGTAGGATTTTCCATGAAATAAACCATCCATTTGGGTGGATCCACATCGATCCACATCGCAGGCTCAACGCCCGTCTCGATGAAGTGATTGCTGAGATGGCGTCAGAGTATGTGGCTTGGGATGGTCTGGGCTATCTGGGCTATCTGCATATTATATATATATATATTTATTTATGGATGAAATATATTATATAAATGTGCATATATATATATATATATGGATAATATGTATATATGGATTATATGTATATATGTATGTATATATATATATATATGTATGTATGTATGCCTGAGAAAAACAGACTTGTTGAGCATTGTTAAAAGAAGCCTGTTGGTTGGTGATTCGTTTGGGTTATACTGCCCAATATATTTATATATTTATATACATACATATGTATATTGCTGATCATTATAACCTATGAAGTGAGTCTCTATTAGCAAGGCAATAAAGGGACGACAGAGGTTTTGAACACTGTTCAATTAAACTGTGGATTGGATTCGCCAAAGCAGGAATAGACCAAGAATATTTGGTCGGTTCCCAACCAAATAGTCGTCAAGACTGGATAAGCTGGTTGGTGGTTTAAGAAAATGCTGATACATTTATATATGTTCCATGCATTATTCTATGTATTATTAATAAAACAAAACAGATGTATCTAGAGAATCTGGGTGTATCTGAAGTGTTGCGAGCAACCCTGAAAAACTGGATTGGATTCTGTAGGACTGTAGGACCACGTGTCGGTGTGCCAGTTTTGAAAAGCAGCAAATCTGCGTCCCGGGATGAATTACACTTTGATCTTTGAGATACAGATGATATCAGATATACATGGCTGATCATGGCTGGTGCTTTGAAAAATGATTTTTCAACCATACTTGGGATGAGTTGAGATGACTATATTCGAAGTTAATCCACTGGTTTGCTGTCATTTTAACCCATAGCAGCTCGTATGATCCATACGGAGTATCGTATCAATGCATCAGTGTAGCAAGCCCAAAAAGATAGAATAAGTAAAATTCCACTGAAATAGTGGTAAATTACATGTTTTTTTGGGAGGGGAATATATGCATATGCAGCATATATACATATATATATACACATATTTACATATTATATCATATATGCAACCATTCTTTGTTTTACTTTGGTTTTGCAAGCTTCCAACATTCTGAGACGGCCTTGTCAAAAAAGGGGCCCTTTTTTTCGCAAAGGTGTACTACGCGCCCATGCGAAGACAAACCAAATATCATCCTCTGTGAGAACCGAACCCCGGGACCGCTTGGGAACCAGCAGATGCACACGGGAGATTCGATGCAGATCGGCATGCCGATCGGTGGTTTGTCCAGACAAATGGTAGGATCATGTAGGATCCAACGAAACAAAAATACATCTGCGAAAACTGATGACAAACTATATAAGTTGGGGGTACTGGTACCATATTGTCAGACAAACCCCTAAATCGCCGATTGCATCAAAAAAACAACAGTTGTGAAAATTCTGAAATATTGTTCGAGCTGGCAGAAAAGCTTTGCTGTTTCGATATAGCCTTCCCGGTGCACGTGACAAGGAACATACTTGTCAATGCACAGTCCTTAACCCAAGGTTTCCTGGGATACTACTGGTGCTCGCCATATTGGCGACGTCACTACGACCACTCTTCCCTATATAGTCAAAAGGCGGAACTTGGACTGCCAAATGTCCAAGTCGATTTGTGGTTTGCATCATGTTGGCCCAGGTCAGGCCACTACTATTATTACCCTATCTGGTTGGTGGTTTCAAACATTTGGATGATTTGATATTATTTGTCCCATCATCTTGGGAATGTCATCATCCGAACTGACGAAGTCCATCATTTTTCAGAGGGGTAGGTTGAAACCACCAACCAGCCATTTCGAATTCGATCGTCTTAGCGAAACGTGAAATGATGCGGCTTTTTTGAAATCACCTGTAGGGAATCTCAATTAATTGGTTTCAGAGGGCTAATCGTCAACCACCAACCAGTCATGATTATTAACCATCATTAACCATCATTAACCATCATTAACCATATAATAACCATGGTCTTAACCATTTATTATCAGTATATTAACCATCATTAATGTAGGTCAACCACCAACCAGCTATTGGGCTTTGAGCCGTGATCCTGGATCTTTGGCATTCATTTTCCGCCATGAACATCCGTGAGCGACCATCGGAGATTCCATGATAGTCACGCCGTTCAGAAGGAAAAATACGTTGTGTGCACAGGCAACATAATTACATATTGTTGTATATAATCCGTATTAAAGTATACGTGTTTGTACCATACATATAGATCATCATATATCTATTGTATGATTATACTTGATATGATGGTTATTCTTATATGATTTGTTTTGTCATGTCATGTTGGGTCGTATTGCGCTATGTAATGTGTTTTCATGCTTTGCTATCTTATTATAATATTCGATGTTCAGCATGCAGGCAATCCTGTGCATATAGGATTCAAATCAAATCCAAGAGTATACAGCTCTCAAATGGTCCCAGATGCGGTAAGTCAGAGACACACTCGATCGGTGGATTTGGGAAATGATTGGGATTGTATTGACCAGGTGGCCACCTTCTGGCAATCAAACCTGGCATGTACTACAGCTTTGTCGTTGTTCTGTTACCCCATTTGAAATTGCCATCCCTTTTTATGCTCTCAGTTTGTTCACTTGTCTCACAGTTTGAGAAATGGGAATGGACCCAAAAAATAGATGGTTTCAGATTTCAGGACGTTTCAGATCCAATTTGGAATGACCAGCCATGATAGCCATGTGGGAGTCGTGATATGTCGTGATGACTCACGGAAGCTCCGGTCCCTGTTCTGAGAGCTGGGGCTCGGCCGAAGGGCATTCAACTGCCGATTTCGGCCAGTCCAGTGGTTTAAACATTTTGCCAAAGGAGCCGAAGGAACAATGCCGGCCATGGCTCGAAAGCAGTATTCTGAAAACATTGCGATTCAAAATGCTGGATTTTTTTGGCTATTCATGTTCTTTAAAAACCAGAGAATTTCTGAGCCACCTTTTTATCGACCTACCGGAGGTGAGATTCTCCAGTAGGGTCAAAGAACTATATCTATAAGGTGAGGCCCCAGGCCCAACTTGAGTTATAAGTTGCTTGCCCATCAAGATCCATCAAGTATAGTTACAATATGTATTAATATGTTATCATCCCCTCATAACCCCTAGTTTAACAGTTCTGATTAGCCATGATAAGTCAACTTAGCTACACGGCCCTGGGGGCCTCACCTTGCTATATCCGCCAGGGCCGGCTGCTGGTGATCGCAAAAAAAATCTGGATGTTGGGGATTGGAACATCTTTTGGACAATCTGGATCAATTGGGCCATACCATACACATCATGAAAAATTGGTTTACCCTCTGATTTTATGGGAGAAAACAATGGTGATTAATGGTGATTTGATGGTGTTTAATGGTGGTTTACCCTCTGGTTATGACTAACAGTTTGCCATGGAAGCCATGACCCATTTATAGATGGTTTACCTATTCAAAATGGTGATTTTCCATGGCGAACTGTTAAACAAGCAGATGGTATTCATGTTTATTCATTTACGATGATTATCTCGACATGGCCCAGGAGTCCCAGAGGGACTCTCCAAAGATTCAACAAGGGTCGGCGCCCCCGTTTCTGAGCCATACCTTGGCGAAGATGTTTCTAACCAGGCGAAGTGTTGGATTTATGGTGATTTGTTTCAGCATCTGCTAATCATATGTCTTTTGCGTTCGGAATGATCATGATATTATATTGTCATATATTGTCACAGTATTGTCACAGTTATTGAAGTCCATTTTGACATAAAATCGAATCATAGTCAGTAAAGGCATGCTGATTTGCTTTTTCCCCTGACATTGAATCGGAGGTTTGATGCCGGACCCCCAAACCGTTTGGGCGTTTTCCCACAAAAAGACACGACAAAAGCATAATTTTCTGATTGATGTGGTTAAAACGTTTTGCCATTTTGACCACCCATTTCCCTGGGAATGGTAAGTAACCATACCACCTTTTTTAATTGGCATAAATGGTGATTTTCCTGGGGGATAGTGCGTTTATGGCAGCCAGTTAAGAACCCACAGCCATCAGTTGATGTTTCGCGATGTGATCCTCAGCAGCCCCTTCAGGTGGCAAGGCCATAGATGTCCCATTGTTTTACGCATCGCTTCATTGGGTAAACAATCGGTTCATTGGGTAGAAAATGGGATGGTTTGGGTAGTACCCTCTGGTAATTTGTTACATAGCTGGACATAGCTATTGAAAATAGCACATAGAAATAGTTGGTTTACCTCTTAAAGATGGTGTTTTCCAGTTCCTTATGTTTCGTTTGCGGGGAGAAACTTCCAATGCCACGTTTGATGACCGGGATAGGCCAACAAAAAGAAGCTGGTTTTGATGGAATACCATTGAATTCTGGCGAAGCGTGCCGTTATTTAACGGCGTTTGGGATATCAGCCGAGCCAGCGGGACAGTGAGAAGGTTCCCACCAGATCAAATCACGATTTGGTGTCACAGGCGCATTCATAGGAGGTGGATGTGACCCAAGAGATCTGACCCCTATCCATTTGGCATATATGTCCTGACATGTATACCCTCTCTAAATCTCTCTAAATCACTCTAAATCACTCTAAGTCACTCTAAATCACTCTAAGTCACTCTAAGTCACTCTAAATCACTCTAAGTCACTCTAAATAACTCTTAACCATTCTCAGCCTCTGTGGGCCTTGGTTTTTGCAGTGAAATCCCTTGAAAATCGATCATTGCCATCACATGAA
>Ga0126342_10004512_pt1 | contig 23833 bp, 17 predicted proteins | sample Cyp1metagenome_FD_92528 | JGI IMG/M metagenome (GOLD analysis project Ga0126342, IMG submission 92528) | Coral microbial communities from Lord Howe Island, Old Settlement Bay, Australia - Cyphastrea 1 metagenome | ecosystem: Host-associated > Invertebrates > Cnidaria > Coral ...
CCAAAATGAGACTTTTTTCGTTGAAACCTATGATTCAGGGGTACCCCCATTTTAGGAAACGCCCGTCAATCATCCAAAATGAGACTTTTTTCGTTGAAACCTATGATTTAGGGTTATCCCCATTTTAGGAAACCCCCATATGTCGATAAGATTAGCAATAGCTGGCAAATGGATGTTCGTCCACCTAAATATGCTATAACCAGCAGTCAAGTCCAATCAAATTTACATTAAACCATAGTTCAATCATATAAAATGTCCTACACACGCAAAAAAACAAGTGTTAACCCCATTTGTTGCACAAAAGACACCCCTGTCCTGTCAATCTTCGTCTTTGTCACTGGGTGCCCGGACTGCCTGGCCTCGTTCAGCTCGTCTTCACCCTGGGCGTCAAGGGTTCGTTGAGATCCATTGAGGCTGTAATTATATACATCGCATGGGATATACCCTCTGGTGAACTAACATAGCAATGGAAAATCACCATTTTTAATGGGAAAATCTACTATAAATTGCCATTTTCCATTGCTATGTTAGTTTACCAGAGGGTATAGGGAATATATGGTGGTATCAATCGAATTTAACCAACAATTCATATACAACAATGGGAATATCACCGGAATCTCGCCATTTTTGAAGGGATTCAATCTGGCTACAAAAAACCATGGCACTAACCATGGTAACTACCCCCAAAAGTTGAGATATAACCACCTGAAAATGGCTGAAATAAGACCAGTCCCCTTACTAACCGACGTCACAGTGAGGTCACTATATTTTATCTTGAGCTATATAATGTGTGAGCAATAAGAATAATTCGTAGCAGCAATCATAGTTAAGGAAGAAACGTAACAGAATCTAGCAATGAGGAATAATCGATAATAATAATCATCTACCCAATGTTTTAATAACTAGGAGGAGTAAATATCGTCATTCGCCAAATAATGAACCATATTAATATCGTTCATGGTATGATAACATGCCAAAAAGATCCACGTCGCTCACGCTTGGCTCAAAATTTCTATCCCTGTAGATTCCCCAAAAGATCCTGGTTGAGAGTGTGGGTTTTGGATGCTTTGTGGCATGTGGTACCCCGCAGTTTTCATCGTAGTCTATAGATTAAACAAAAAGTAGCCACTAGTGATGTGAAATAACAGCCCTTCAATGGTGTGTTTTTTGTGTGGTCTCTGGTTAGGCTTTACAGTGAGGGAGTGATGGCTGTCTGTTCAAACATCACCCGATATCATGGTGGGGTGATCTTGCAAAGGGTATGATTCCCTCAAAGCGCTACTAACCATCGTTCCAGTGGGGTCGCACTAAAAAATTCTTATGATTTATCGGTTTGACATTGATGATTCTGACGATCTAATCATGATGTTTTTATGTGAGGCTGTGGAGCAAACCCCGATGGTACCGCTGGGTGTTCACATCAAAAAACGCTGGTTTCGCTGGGTGTTCATCCCCTGAAAAAATATGGTCCAGCCTGATTTTCCTCGATGGCTGCACCATCCACGAAGGTAGCTTTTAGAGCAACTGTCCTGGTGATGCAACCACTGATCTTGCGAACGCAAGAAAGCCTATGGTATAGCATCACATAAATGATCGTTTTTCTATCATCGATGATTTTATACCAGGTATGTTTTATGATAATCATAATCATTTCATAATGATAATGATGTTATAAATAAATCATGATTTTATACCATTTTATCTATGATGATGTTCACATAAATGCTATAAAATCATCGAGCAAATATTGGGCCATGGCTGTGACTCCATGGGAGTGTTTTTTGGCTGAATGAAGAGTACTCAATCAAAGATGTATATAATTCAATATGTACATATATATATATGTACGTATATAGGTGTGTGTGTATATATATAAATATATATACACATATTTATGTACCAATAAATGAAATGATACCCTTTTGCCCATGATTGATGTTTATGTCCAAGCATTTTGAATGCCTAGCTGAAAGATTCTGGGTGGAAATGCACAAATGAACTGAAAAATACTTTAAACCTTCAGCCGGCCCAGGGCACTTGATTCCCCATGTTAAAAGTATCTATATGATGAGTTGATATGTGCAAACTGTTCAAAACATGGTCCAGAGTCCATAGTTTCTGGTCACCTACTATTATGATGATGTTTATTATTATCATTATCATTATATGTTTTTTTTCAATGGATATTCCTATTTATATATATATATATACATATATCATTGACAAAAACCCTACGAGTGGACTGATGTCCACCCCGCAAGGACTGGGCGAATCGGGCAACATCCCATCCCACTTGACCGGGCGCAGCGCTGCGCTGCGATGCCGTCGTCCTCACAAAGTAGATCCGAAGACGCATCCGTCCCTGTGAAGACATGGCGGGTTGTTTTCCAGAAGCAAATGGCTGGGAAAATCATCAAACTAACCCGGATTTTTTTTAGACATGCTTGATGACACCAGGGAGCCTACTTCAGGGGAAACATTGATTGACTTGAGGCAAAATTAAAGAAAACCAATTTTTTGACCCAAATGTTCAGAGAAGTGCTGTAACCTTTCCCATAACTCAGGGTGGTACCCTCAAATCTAGGGGTCCTGCAACTTTCCCAGGGTTGTACCCTCACATCTGAGGGGGCGTGGTATAGTGCTGTCCTTCAATTTACATACTTTCCTGCACCTCTTTACTTCATCCAAGTTTGAGACGTGTTGATTGCAAACTTGGCTTCTACCATGCAAGTTATGGCTATTCCAGTAAATCCTCCCTCAAATCAATTCTCAGATTGATTCGTGGCTGCGGCTACCTTTCATATCCGTATCCATGCTCAACCCAAAATCTAGAATTTACATCTTCAGTTTCTACTTTGCAGGTCCCAAGATTCTACCAAGCATGAATCAAGAAGTGGCGCAAAAAGAATCTGCCTCACAGATGTTAGTCATCATGTGGTATTGAACCATCCAACTCTTGGTCAATAGTCACTTAACAATCAGAATGTTGGGGATACTCATGGTTCATACCAAATATATCCATATATTCTAATTTGTATAGAACAAGTTCATGTTCATTATGTCACTAATGAGAGTCAGCTAATAGTCATGAAATCTATAATATAAGAAAATGTGTGCGTATATACTATCTATATATATAATAATAATAATAATAAATAATAATAATAATAATAATAAATAATAATAATAAATAAAAATAATAAATAAAAATAATAATAACAGCAACAATAAAAAAAAATAGTAAGAGTAATAATAGTAATACTGGTAATAATAATAGTACCATCTGGTTATTTAACATAGCCATGGTAGCCATGGTCCATAGAAATAGATGGTTTATGGTGATTTGCCTATTAATAGCATGGTGGATCTTTCCATGGCTATGTAACAAATAACCAGAGGGTATATCATCTATTATATGGTTTATGGTAGATATAACTATACTTATTGGGGTTTGTTTCATGGTTTATAAGCCAATTATTATTATTATTATTACCAGGTATAACTACTAACAAAACCCCATTTATAGAATGTTTAATCCTTAGAAATCACCAGTTATAACCATTTTAAGAGTAATACCCTCTGGTAAATTAACATAGACCCTGGCAGAAAACGGCGTTGGAAGTCTAGTGTCCATTAAAAATTGGTGATTTTCAGGGTCCAACTGTTTATTTAACAGAGGGTAGTAACCACAAGAATTATGGCCCTCCAGGGAGGAGTTTTAAAAACCGGAGAGCCTCCAGGGAAGTGTAGCGCTTTCCCGTCTCCGCAGTCGCGGTCCTCTGACGGACGTGACTTTCCAGAATCGACAGACCATCTGGTTATGACTAACGGTTAGCCATGGAAAATCCCCATTTTTAATAGGGATATCTACCCTATAAACCATATAATAGATGATATACCCTCTGGTTATTTGTTACATAGCCATGGAACATCCCCATGCTATTAATAGATAAAGCATCTATTTCGATTAGGGCCATCTATACCATGGCGAACTGTTAGTCATAACCAGAGGGTAATGGGATTATAATGGGATTATAGGTGGATGATTATGGATGATTATGATTGTTTTAACCACATTAAATGGGATTATAATGGGATTATGATGGGATGTAAAAACCACCTATAAACAACAGTGCCAATCTTAGATGTCCTGCAAAAAAATAAATTCTTAGATGATCAGTAGACAATCGCATTGATACCAAAAGACATAGCAGGATTAGTTTCCACCCATCTAAGATTGGCCTAGAAGCTACTAGGGTTGATCCTGGTTAATCCATTTATATCTGGGGTTATAACCCACTTACTAAGTGGGATGAGCCACCAAGTAGAATAACTATGAATCAGCGGTTTACCAGTTGATGATGTCAATTTTACTACAGAAAACTTGATAGAAATGAGGAGTAATCCAATGAATGAACTAGTAAAACTCTGGCGTCTCTCTCATTTCGACTCAGGCTACTTTCAAAAACTTCCGGGTCACAAAAGTGATGAATAGAAATGAATAAATCATCCATTGCTGGTAACCTTCGAAGGATAATGTGTTGCCAATTAGCCCTGGCACACTCCACTTCTAAGCTGCGACCATGGCTACCATCTACAGCTGGGATGAACATCCAACTTTCACCTCCAAGATGTTTGTGATTCTACCCTCTGGTAAACTAACATAGCTATTGAAAATGGTGATTTATAGTGGAATTTCCCATTGAAAATGGTGATTTTCCATAGTTATGTTAGTTTACCAGAGGGTATCCCATCATATCTTTCCAGTGGATAGTTTTTCTGTGGCAAGTGTGGTACGAACATATTGTGTCCCTTGTCATGGTTGGATTCCCCCAGTTCTCCCAGGGAAACGCTGCCTGAAGGAGATGATCATCGGAGCATATGGAGTGGTCTGCTTCTTCACCAGTGAGGTCAAACCTGAGTTCTGCACGTTGATGACGAGCCGGGCCCCCGAAACAAAAATGTCATCTCTTTGTGGCGTTTTGAAGGCGAAGAAACATCAGATTTCCTCAGATGTCCTCGCAAAAAATGAGAGATCAAGTAAAACTGTTCATCTTCTTTAGACATCCCTATCTTAAATAGATATGAGGATAACATTGATAACACCTTTTAATTATGGACCTTATTTTATCCTTCTCTGGTCCACTAAGAAAACCGCTGGGCAACCGGGCTGACTAAGCAGTCGCTCATGGAGTTGGGATCCAAAAGGGACAAGGTTCCCACCTGCAGAGAGATCGACAAAGCGCAAAGGGCAGAGGAATCAAAAAAGATTAAACACAGGCTGCGTATATGCATGCGGATACATACGTACATATATATATATATCATATATATATATATATAATGTAATTATATAAATAAGATACATATACACATATATATATATACACATATTATATATATACTATGTGTGTGTATGTATAGGTGTATATAATTGTATGTATATATATGCATATACATATGTATATGCATATGTACTAGTGTGCATATAACCAACCATCAAGGAGATATCGTAAGATATAAAACCAATATCCTATTTGAGCGGTGTTCAAAACCCTCTGACGATTCCTGTATACTCCCATTCGCTTCCGCGAAAGGTTCCGCACATCTTCCGCGGTGTGGGTTTTGACTTCCGCGGGTGCATCTGTGTTGATAGCCATTTTGAACTGGGGCAGGAATATCGCACACGGTTGGTATAATCATTGTGTAGCGGTGTGCCAACCTGAAGAGCAGCAGCACTCCAGCAGCTGGTTATCACAGTGGTGTTACGAGATGGATATGAACAACGAAAACACAAGCCCTACACCTGGTGGACCATGCCGTAAATCTAAGCCCCATAATTGTGGAACACAATCATTATCATATATATATATATATATTCATATATGCTCTTCCGCGGGTCTTCCGCGAAGCGACTGGTAAACAAGGGTTCCGCGAGACCTTTCGCGGGGCTTCCGCGACTGCAGTGCCAGCTTCCACGAAGGTATTGGAGTTGACGAGTTTAACTAAACTCTTCTTGGGGGGTTTTGATCGTTGCTCATTTGGGTTTGTCTACATCGAATTTATGGGGAATCTGATGACATGTGATTTTGGGTCCCCTATTGAAAAAATCCAATGGTTCAAAATGGTTTAAAAAGACCATCCCAGAATGCCCAAGGATTCGCCTTAATTAATCTATATATATATGTATATCACTTACACTATAGATTCTATATCATATTGTATACATACACAACATACACATATCATACGTAATATGATGATTGTATATATATATATATATATATTATTATATTATATATATATATATATTCTATTATATATATATATATTATATTATATTATATTATATTATATTACATCATATTATATTATATTATATTATATTGTATTATATTATATTATATTATATTATATATTATATTATATTATACTATATTATATTATATTATATTATATTATATTATTTATATGATATTATATTATATTATATTATATATATTATATTATATATATATATATATGTTCTACATCGTTCTACAGTGCCTTCATGTTGGGCCCTAAAATCGCCACCCTGCCCCGCCCCAGTCAGCCTGCGCCACATGACGTGCCATCGGACCCGATTCGCCCATGGCCGGTGTGTACTTCCAGCAGACTTTCATGTCAATCCTGGCTGCAGATGGGAACACTACAAGAAAGTACAAAGGAAAATGGAGAGGAAACTTCTTGATTATGCTTCTATGAAATATGGGGAGGTCCCATATGTTTTGATTATGCTTATAAGTTGGTTTATAAACTCCATTAACTCTAGTTATTTGCGTATCATAGACATTCATAAACCATAGTTATTGGAGTTCTCTGCACCAACTGAGCTAGCCTTTGGTAATTTGTTACATAGCTATTTTTCAGCCATGGCCCAGTCGAAATCGTGGAGTTTTCCCATGAAAATCTTTGGGATTAACCAAAATCCCCCGGAAGAAAAAACCCTTGGAAATTTCACATATGGATCATTTGGGATTATAAAAACCTGGGAAATTCACTGGGAAACCATGGGTTTTCATTATATACATATACATATATATGCTTGGTGGCTTTAACCATCTTGAAAAAAATATGATTTGGTCAGTTGGGATGATTATTCCCATATATTATGGAAAAATAAAAATGATTGAACCACCAGATATTATAATAATGATTATAATCCCAAAATATCCCCAACATATATATATATACAATTATATACACATGTTTTCCATATCTCACCATTTTATAAGAATCGGGATCCTCATGTATGACTCATGTGTTACACCCAATCCCCGATCCAAATGAGTCTTGGGCCACAGCTCAACCAAAAGTCCGGTCATTTACCCTCCGGTAAACATACAAAAAACCATGGAAAATCACATTTTTTTCATGGGAAAATCAACTATAAATGGCTATGTTCAACAGCTAACTGATGCTAACTGTAACAAATTACCGGAGATCTATTGGAAGAACTTGGAAGATGGAGGGATCACTAGCTTGAAGCCACCGACTTGGCTGTGTCCTCTGTGGGCAATGGTGAAGATGATTGGTGTTGATACTTCTGCCGACTTCTTAAGCTGAAATTCCCGATGGAGTTGAGATACAAATCGAATTGATTGGGTCGCACAGCCATTTGTTGCCATTTGTATACCATTCTACTCGTGCAAAATAAGTCCACTTGTGCGAAGCGGGCCTACCTGGTTGGTTTATTGGGCATGTTTGCACTGAACCCTGACAGTAAGACCACAGGCAAAGTTATCCGCCAAACAAAAAATGATCCTTTACCATCTGGTTATGACTAACATAGCCATGGAAAATCACAATTTTTAATAGGTAAACCATCTATGTTTTTGGGTCATTTTCCATGGCAATGTTAGTCATAACCAGAGGGTATAAATGCTGCATGGTCTGTGTCTCCATTTCTCCGGCGAAGCCATTCTTGTGAATCATATCCTCTCGTTCGTGGCGAAGCAATGGTGAAAAATCTTGGATACCCTCTGGCAAACTAATATAGCTATGGAAAATCACCATTTTTTATGGGAAAATCAACTATAAATTGCCATTTTCAATAGCTACGTTAAATTACCAGAGGGTACCTGAAAAACAGAAGAATTTCCAGCTGGGTGTCAAGATTTTCCACAATATGTCTCCATAATCTTCCAATATTTAGCCATAATTTTCCATACCAATGGCTATGTCTCAAGATTTATGGCCAAAACTCAACCAATGAGAACCTCCCCAAACCGCCAGTGGATTTCCAACAGATCCTTTTGGTTTTGCTGGAAGATAACAAGCCGCAAGTTGCTTGACGTATGTGGCATGGCCATCAAGTGGGGTTGTACCGAGTAGAGAATGTAGAGATCCACAATAACAGCCACCATCCCCAAATTCTTCATTACCCTCTGGTAATTTAACGTAGCTATGGAAAATCATCATTTTTCATGGGAAAACTCACTATTTCTATGGCCATTTTCAATAGCTTTTTGTATGTTTACCAGAGGGTAAATTGTGGGGATGATTTATGCCATTTATTGCCCTGTCTTAGGACGACTTGGTATGATTGATGGCATTGGATGCTATCATCCCAAGCCTGGAAAACTCCTACTGATCAGAAAAAAAAATGGTCCAACATCCCCACAATCTCCCCAATTTTATCATCTCGCCAACGTCAATCATATCCCAATAACAAATCATCGTTTTTTTTAAGTAGGATCCATCAAGCCATCCATATCATCCATCATCCATATCATCATATCATCCATATCATCCATTTATGACATGATGATCCCAAAAAAAAAGTCTCATCAGCTTTTTCTCCTCATTCTCACCGGTGCTAAACGTAGGGAATGGATGGGTTGCTGGGGGTTGCTGGGATTATGAAATTGATAGGTTAGCCGGTGGATCATTCCCGAAAATTCCCTACGTTTACTTAGCACCAGTAAGTTATTCTTTCTAAAAGCTCAATAAATGTTTGCTGTTCTACATATTTCTACATGATTGGCTAATTCGCAAAAGTTTCGCTGGATAATGGCCATCTGGTATTTTTAATTAAATTAGCTGTTTCCCTCATTCCTCACTTTTTGGATTTCCCAAATGGTGGATTTTCCATTGGAAAAATCAGCCAAATCCCCTTCAACAAACCCAGGTTTTTCAAAATCCCCAGAAAACGACATCTTCCCGGGCTCGGCTCGCTCGGCTCGACCTCTCTTTCTCTCCCATGATCTCCTCCCTGGTTATGGCCTGGCGCGGCAAGCGGAAGAGGATGGGTGATTTCATGGTGATTTCATGGTGATTTCATGGTGATTTCATGGTGATTTCATGGGATGAAGGGTGAAAAAGCGGTGATTCATGGTGATTTCATGGTGACTCATAGGATAAAAGTCATGAAAATATGGTTTTTCTGGAACTATCCTAGCTAGGCCCAGCTCGGCTAGAAGTTTAGATTCTTTAGATGTGCAAATCCCATAGCCTGGGCCACCGAAAATGATCTAGCTGGTGGGGAAACTGCCGCCACCGGGATATCAAGGGTTACTGACCAGGCTGAGCGAAAAAGGTTGATCCTACTGACCAGGAAGATCACTTCGACCAGGCATGCCTTGAAACTCGAGGTGATCTTCACTGTTCATTGTTTCTGTTGACAATTTCTCTGCAATGAATCGTGTTTCGCTCATGAATAGCAAAACAGTGATGTATGAAATCATCCACCCCAGATCTAAATATCATAGTCCCATCTTATCACCCCAGATCTACTGCAAATTACACATATGTCATACATCATCCGGTGGGTTTTCCTTCCATTTCTTGTCATTTACACTCGGGTAATTTGGCACATAGAAATAGTTGATTTGCCCATTAAAAATTGATTTTTCCACAGCTATACTAGTTTACCAGAGGGTACCGGACCCGGACCTTGCTGTGGCGTTGCCAGCGCCCGCGGCGATTCTCGATGTAATTCACCATGAACCTTCGCGGACCCATCGATTTCGCCCCGAGGATCGAATCGACCCAGGAATCGACTGAAAAAATGCTGGGTAAATGACACCATAATAGGGTGAATAAGTCAGTAGTACATAGAATAAGTCAGTTATACATAGAATATGTCAGTTATATAATGTTATATATATATTATATATATACATATTATATATATATATTTGTATTGCTGGGAGCCCAATTAGTCACCTGGCTTTGGAACATGCTCACAGATCTTTAATTAAAGCACTGGGAAGGTCATGTTGGTCAACTTCCTCTGGCAGCACTTTGGAAGCCTTGCTCTGTTTTTCTGGCTCAAAAAGTGGGGATGGGTCAAAACCCTGGTACCCCTGGTGAACCCAAAAATAGCTGGTAAATGGATGTTCATCCCACTAAAATGTATCTATAGGTATTGACCCATACCCAAGTGCGAAAGTCATTCACCAATCATTCACCGTCCTTTGCCTTTGAGTAACCCTGGTGATCGTAAGTCCACCATTACCGGCAGAATATGAACGGTGAACTCACTATGGTTGTTGACTACTTACCCTCTGGTAATTTAACATAGCTATTGAAAATGGCCATAGAAATAGTGAGTTGTCCCATGAAAAATGGTGATTTTCCATAGCTATGTTAGTTTACCGGAGGGTATCATCCATGGGGTGACGCCCCAAGTAAAATCCACGCAGCACACATCGCACGTTTTCCGGCGTCCGCATGTCAAGTCTGTCAGCAATTGGGGGGTCCTCGACCTTGCCGGGTGGCCGAGTCCTTGTGACCAATTTGAAGATCAAGTTGAGATCAGAGATTGGTTGCTGGTAGTCACCAAAATCATCCAAAATCCACAATGACATCAATCATGATCTCAACATAATTATCTAACAAAGATCAACTGAAGTAGTTCCCCCAAATCATGCAGAATCCATTTATAGAAATTTTATAGATGGATTTTCCCTAACAGAAACCATATCATCCAGCGATAAAGGGGTCACTGGGATGCTGGGTCCCGGCTCGATGGGTACGGGCAGCGCTCCAATGGCCCCACGCTCTTCCCTTGCACCTGGGAATGTCATGCTATGCCCATGGGCTAAAGTTGAATCTTTTTAAGGTGATCAAAATGATGTGTCATGTCGGCAAGGACTTGAGATACACCCCATAAAAATGGACAAAGCCACATAATTGATCCAGAGTCAGGCTCCAGCATGTGTTTCAAAGTGGGTAATTACAGTATATGCGCGTATTTGGATGATCCTGGAAGTCAAGATAGGTGGTTCAGAAAGTAAATCCAACATCACTTATCACCATCAGTTCCATCACGATAAGTTGGTACAACCAAACAGGTAGATGCATATCCATTTCGACCTCATTTTTTGTGTCGATCATGATCGTGTGGCTATGGATCAAAATTGCCTGCCTTTAAATCGGGGGACTCAACTGGTAAACAAATGCCGAGAATTACGGCCCCTGAGAGGGCCAAATTTTGACCCCGACCAGAAGTTTCGTATTGGTTCCAACCAAAATATGAGCAGTGACCAAAATCCGTGCTGATTGGTCTTTATAGCGGGGTATACTTCCTGATTGATTGGGCCTATAAATCATGGGGATCCCAATCAACTGAACAGTAGAATTTTGTACGACGCTACTAGTCATCATCGAGTTTTGGCCGCGCTTCAGCTCACATGATCATCGGATGTTGAAAAAAATCTTGGATTTCAACTGAGTTCCCATCAGTTCCCATCCCAAGAACCCCAGGTGGATAGCAACCAAGGTTTGAAAAATGACCAGACCAACGGAGTTTGGGGTTCTTTCTCTGTAACAATGACCGCATGGAAGACTGACGCGTTTATAAAATATATGATCTCTTGATGTTACACAGATATACATGCGATATACATGTGTATATATATACATATATGTATTTATGTATACATATATTGGTAAAACAAATATGTGAGCATGCATCCAATGTATAATTATGTATCTGCAAATCAAAAACATATGTTTATAGAGGCGAGAAAGAGAAAGAGACTTAGATCATGTGTATAATGTATCTATATATATAATATGTATATATTTCTTAATATATGCATGTATATACATATATGCATGTATATATACGCTTTTATTATCAGCTATACTATACTGACTGATTATCCTCCCATCCCTATCATCTCTCACAAATTCATACAACAATCTCTTGCCGTTCGGGTTTTCCGGCACCTGGGCTTTGTGCTTTTGCAAGAATGCAAGGATCTTCTCGTAATTCCTGAACCATTGGAAAGATCCACCTACACGTGCCCACACCACTAAAATTGCAATGGGGGAAACGTTCAACCGTTGGACATGGAGGAATCAACAAACACACAAAAAGGGTGTCTTCACTGTGGGCATACTGGAAAACATTGGGCATACATTGGATGGCGTTGGGGTGAAATGAATCGATCACTCTGGGCGTACATGGGATGAGTTCAAGTTTAGTGGGGTTGCTGTAGCTGGATCACTTTGCACACAAACTGGATCACTTTGGGCAACAAACTGGGCGCATGCTGTCAGACCCATCAGCCAGATGGGGTAGGGAGGGGACGGTAATAGCCAAGAGGTTTAGGCCTAGGCAATCACAAAACACATGGCCATTTACATGCATTTATTGTTTTGGGCAGGGGCGGGTGAGGGTTGGCTTGGCTGGCTTTATCAAAATTACGAACAAGCGGCAAAGGCAAAGCAAACTTTTGAAAATTGATTGAACTCGCCCACAACGTACAATGTTGACCTGCTCAGCCTACGGCACGGGGGTTTGCATTCCTTTGCCCTTGGCCCTGCGAACAACATCGCGAGGAAGAGGCAGGAACACTGGTTTAACAGCCAGTGCCTCCACGGCAGCTTGCAGCCACACCAGCGTGTGAACTGTGGTAATTCTGTCAGAAGCATCGCATTGGCGGCACGCTGCACTTTGCACGGTTCAACTTGCGGGATGACTCTTGCACCCGTTTTCGAAACTATGACCCTCTCGAAAACACCAGTGGGTACCACAGACTTTAAGTGGGCACCTCAGAACCCTTAGTCTGCCAGAGCAAGTTTTGGCACTTGGTCAACCACGCACGCACGCACGAGAGCACGACGGGATCTGACAGCGTGGACACAGAGGACCAGCCCAAGCGCTAAGAGAGGACACGACGGACGCGGGGGAGCGTGATTTGGACGAAGGAGACGAGCAGAGATGAGACCAGCAACCACAGTCCTGCAACCCCGATGGCACGCTGAAGGCTTATCAGAGGAAGGGACAACAGCTCAATACGGCAACTGTAGCAGCAGGGGCAGCTGACAGCAGCCAGGTGCGAATATCCTCGAAAGCGATACGACGAAAGAACTCCTGTCAGAAAGGAGGACGATATACTTGAGCTTGTGACGACCAGACTCAAGCCGTGTCTGGAACATCCAGGACCTCCACTCAGAAGCCTTCATGGCTAAATTTGGTTAACACATGCGTGACTGATGTAGCTGAGTCGGTGAAGCCTGCGCGAATATCTGGAAAAGGTCAGCCAAAGTGTCAAGTGTTTCACTTCGGAAGCGGCCTATCTGGAAGGAGCGCATCTGGTCCCGCGGACCCTGAGGAGTCTTGTGCTCGGGCCATCATCCGAACGCCCTCGTCGGAAAACTAATCTGAACCATGCTTTGCGGACTCTGAATACCCGCAAGTAAGGTCTCCTTCCTATGATCAAAACTCGGAATGTTATTTTGAAGGGCTTCCCAAAACTCAGTCCAGCAGCCAGGTCTCGGAGACATTACCGTTCCGGTCAATCACCAACACAGGGCAGGACCAAGCTTTGCTGCGCAGCCATTTGGACACGTGGCTGTTTGAGGCATGCATGCAATGTTTCCAATTAGCGAGATTGGCCTGTTTGGTCTGATCTTCGACAAGACGTAACTCAGACTCAGATTGACACCAACGAATAGACTGTTGAATCTTAGTTAAATCGCCTTGTTAATTTGCTAAGTCAACCTCGTACCTCGTCTGGGCTCCCTCTAAATTGCCCAAACTTTTTGCAGACTAGTGCAAGCTAATGCTGCAGAGTATGCTGAGATCAGTTTTCTGTCATTCTCCTCCGAGGTACATAGAGGCTATCTAATTTTATCGTCAGAGGATGAAGCTGCGTCCCTCTGTAGGGCCGATGCTCTCTGTACTGCTTAGACACTCATAGCAGCCATTGAGGGCGTTGGGTGGGTGCATGGGGGATAGATTATTGACCAAACAAACACACCAACGGACACCAATCCCTCCTTGCCCATCACTTCTTTCGACCTCCATAGAATCCCTGACTCCCCCCCCCCCAAACACTCCTGCCACTCCCGAAGCGAACCCCGCGAAAATTGGATGGATAAAACCAACCTACTGAACCTTTTTGTTTGCTTACTGGACCTATGAACTTCCAAGCCCACTTGCACGTGAATCATGTGCCTCGCGGCACTTTCCCGCAGGAAGGGGCATTCTACATAGGTAAATAAGTTGGTTTATAAGTAGGTTAACTGCCGTTTAGAATAAAGTTTATAATGGATATATCTATAGACTTCGATGGGGTCATAAAGCAACTTAGAACTGGGGCAGACCCTTCCCGTCTGGTGAAACAAGCCACCCATTTTGGGCGACCCGGGGACACGTCCGACAGGCCCGACAGGCCAAGGCTCGGATACTTGTCGCCCAAATAGCTCAAGCCTGCCGTAAGAACTGATGATGTTTAATGGTCAGTTCCGTGGGGCACACCCCAGTTATAAGTTGGTTTATAAGCCCCAGTAACTATAGTTGTAAGTACCATAAACCATAGTTATTGGAGTTATAAACCAACTTAGCTATCTTGGGGGCCTCACATTGTACCCAAGGCCGTGGAATTGATGTGTCCCTCAAATTTACAGCCTCGAAATCCGAGAAATGTTTTTTGCTTTTCAATGCGAAACAAAGATCTTCCAAGTGGGTAACCATCGTCCAAACCCTCCATTCATGTTCTAAACACTCCCCATAAATGTCATTGTATTTTATTGGGATAAAAATACATATTTGGGACCCAGCCGTCCGTGAAAGCCCTGTGATGTGCTCACCCTAGGCCCAGTTGGCGCCCTAAGAACTCGGTCACCTGTCAACACTTCTAGAAGTTCTAGACTATCTGAATTTCTACTGCTTGGTGGTACAATAGCCATCTTGAAGAATGTGAGTGAAAGTCAGTGGGAAGGATGACAACCCATATATGAAATGGAAAATATATATATATATATAAAGTTTCCAAATCACCAACCAGTCATGATATACCATTTATAATGGTTATATATAAATCCCTATTAAATCCCATTAAATCCCAGCTGAATATCGGTAGTCTCACCTTGCACGGCCCAGTCGAAGGGCGTGGCGTTCGCCTCATCGGCCAGCGTCACATCGCAGCGCAGCGTCAGCAGGAGCTGAACCACCTACGAGGGGCCGAGTTTGGTTGCTTGGTTTATACCCTCTGGTAAACTAACATAGCTATTGAACATGGCCATTTATAGTGGATTTTCCCATTAAAAATGGTGATTTTCCATAGTTATGTTAAATTACCAGAGGGTAATGTTTATAACCACCAGTACCCATCAAGTAACTGTAGTTATATCATGATATATCATGGTATATCCCCTATCAACCTTGGTTAACCTTAAGTTACAAACCAACTTTGCTATCTAGGGGTCCCCACCTTGCACGACGTGAACGATTCACGCGGAAGGCCAGGGGAAGGGCTTCAACCATCCCTCCTGTTGAAAAAACAGGAATGCGTTTTGAGAATCAAAGATTCTATCTACTTCAGGATGATTATACATGTATATATATATATATATATTTATATTTATTTATTTATTTATCTATTTATTTACATGTATGTTTATATTTAGTGTTCTGGAGGTTGTATATGTGTATGTTGTACATTTGCATGTGTATAAATGTGTATATATATATGTAGTGTGTATACATATTATATATATATATGTGCATCTATCTATAAGCATTATGAGTATATATGTACATATATCTCCTTATAATTCTATATATATATATATATCATAGAGATACCATAGATGCTATAATTGTCTGCATATTGTATGCATAGATGTTTTCAAATATATATATATATACATATATATATATATATATATTAATACATATACATATATATATATATTAATACATATATTAATATATATATACAGTATATATACATCTCCCCTAGCCATTCCTCAGCCCATCCCACCCACCTCCAGGTGTCCTTTCTGGCACGCCCAACTCACAGGACTTCGCCGGTGGAGATCCCTAGCGTCGATCTCCTCAACGAAGGAGCCACGACGGCCATGGGAATTTCATGGGGGGTTACCCTCTGGTGAATATATGGCCATATATGGTGTAATAATGTGTAATATATGGTGTGTATATATATATATATATACATTTTTGGTTTCAATCCGCAAGATGGGTATGGGTCAATACCTATAGATACCATATTTTAGTGGGATGAACATCCATTTTAACCCTGCTATGACTTGGGGTTCACGGCACGGTACCAGGGTTTTGACCCATCCCCATATGGTGTAATATATGGTATAATATGGGGAAATGGCTGGTAAATGGCTGGTAACATGTTGTGGATATCGTTGATATTTGCTGGTGAGTAATATATATGGTGTATATATAGATATATACATTTTTGATTTGGGAAAATAGTGGAAATGGATGGAAATGGTATAATATGGGGACATATGGTTTACCCTCTGGTAAACATGCAAAAAACTAAGGAAAATCACCATGTTGAATGGTTAACCATCCAAAACACCTATGTTTCTATAAACTGATTTTATAACCTCTGGTAATGTTTACCTATAATCAGTTGATTTACCCGCTGGCCATTTGTTACAGTTTGCTATTGAAAATGGCCCATAGAAATAGTTGACTTGCCGAACTTCAAGATGGTGATTTTCCAGTTCGCAAACTGTTTTTGTTTACCAGAGGGTGGCCACCCAAACTATGGTGACTCAATGAAATTTCCATGGGGACCATGGCGTGGATCAGCCCATTGATGGGACACGCCACGCCTGGGGGTTACGATCGCCAGAAATGATCTTTGGGATGCTCCTCCAAGATTTGGGGCCCCCTGCCGATAGCTACGTTGCTTGATTTGCCTGGGTGAATTCTATGGTTCATGGTAGATCGAACTTGTATGAACTAGTTGATGGGATTCTTTATAACTTATAATCCACCTATGACTGGGTGGCCCCATGTTATAGTAAAAATGGTTGACCCCAAGAAAGTAATTGGAATAAGTAACCAAGATGTATTTTTTTTGTAGATACTATGGACCGCATCTCTGATACTAGCATGTATTTGGTTACCCTCTGGTAAACTAACATAACTATGGAAAATCATCATTATTAATGGGAAAATCCACTATTTCTATGGCCATTTTCAATAGCTATTTTGACATAACCAGAGGGTAATATCCTATAGCTCGTTACACCATAGTTGTTTGTATGTTTACCCATTAATAGCATGGTGGATCTTTCCATAGTTTTTTGTATGTTTCCCAGAGGCTAAGTACAACTGAGACATAATCAACCTTGTACCCCTGTAGTTCACATCAAAATAGCTGGGATTTATGGATGTTCATCCCACTAAAAATGCTATTAATAGGTATTAATCCACATCCACATTGGATTTCCGACCCCAACGGGCGTTCTGAGCGTCTGCCCGCTGCTCCAGCAGCAGATCCACCACCGCCGCATGGCCTTCCTTCGCCGCCAGGTGCAGCGGCGAGGCACGGAGCCTGGGAAAACCGGGGAAACCCGGGGGACCCCGGGGACCGGAGCCAAGGGGAAACCCGGGGAAACCCGGGAAACATCCAAAAAGATGTGGAAAACCCATGGGTTTCAGGTGGATCTTCCTCTATTTTAGAGAAAAACCCAGGGTAATTTCTGTTAGATAGCCATGATTTCCGGACCATTGACCCATTCACATTAGTTTTTCACAACAAACTGTGAAAAAATACCAGAGGTTAATTGTAAATTATGGTCAAATGTGATCAATTGTGGTTAGGTCTGTTTAGTGGTGATCAAAGATTGATTTCTTATGGTTAAGTATTAAGTATTGTTAATTATGAGTATGTTCTAATAATCCCATCCTCTGTAATGAGAATAGCTATGGCCAATGATTATGAGAGACCAACGGATAAACGCAACAGTAACAACGACAATAGTAAAGAATATTTTTGAAAAAATAACAGTAGTGATATTATCATACATGTGACATAGCAATGGCAAAACCAATAATGATAGAAAAAGTAAAAATGGTGATAATAGACATACTGATCATCATTAAGTCAGTGTTGTTCATGTAGTAACATTACTGCACCATGCAGCAATGCAGCAGTACTGAAAATAACAATACTATATACTGTAGTACGAATGCGTCATAGTGATCATCATTATTGCCGTCATTATAATCCAGAGTTTCGCAGGGTGGTTGTCAATAAGGGAGCTTGTGTGGCTGTTTGTGCCTCTTCAAATTATGTTGCAGTTGATCTGCGAGGTAGATGTCATCTTTTTTTGGACATGTTGGACTCATGAAAAGTGTGAAGTTTGAAAACTAGATTGAACATATTGAGAGATTAAAAAGTATTGGGCACGAAAAAAAAAAACTAAACCACAGTAGGTGGTTTTGCAGGGGGAAAAAATGGCAAAATGGTGGCCTGGTACTGGGCTGATGAAGATCAGCTCTCTTCTCCAAAAGCAGCTGAAGCACTCCTGTCTGCAGGATCAGGGTCTGTTTAAGCGGTATAATCCCATAAAATCACCATCTTAATAGGAACAATTGCAATGAACCATTAGAGTCAGTAGAGTACCTGAATGTTCAGGCAAGCTCATCTCATGTTCGGGCAGGTGTGTGGTTTCGGATACGTCCAACCCGGACCGGACTAAAATCATGGGCTTCTCCCAACATGGCACCATTTCGGACTCCCCAAATTGCTGGCCGCTCATAAAGTGAGCCCAGGTGGTATTCCCAACAGCAAAAGTAGGAAAGTGTGCCAGTGAAGATCGCTGCTGAAAAGTCCAGCAAAACCCGAAATCCCCGGCGCCTAAATGTCCCATGGACGATGCTGTGTGTACCGGCCACCAGCCGTTGCTTCCGATGTCAGCGCGTGCTCCTAGTCTTCAAGGTGGAAAATGCTAGAAAAAATGTCACCTACCTACAGGATTCTCCATGAATATCCGTGGTAGATTCAAACAAGAATCCATGGATTTATCATGATTCACCCACATGTTGCATCATGATTTGCCCAAGGATGATGCTTTGGAAAACAGCATCGATAGCACGCATCAATCCCTGCCCTGGTGATCTGAGTAATCCCATCCTTCGATCCATAGCATAGCCTCAAAAGATACCCGGCCTGGTTATGTCAACATAGCTATTGAAAATGGCCATTTATAGTGAGTTTTCCCATTAAAAATGGTGATTTTCCCATCAGTTATGTTAAATTACCAGAGGGTAGAAAAGTCAATCCCACTCACTGATGAAATCCGTTTCTCTCGTTGGAAAAACACGAAAAATACACAACGCTCCATGAATTTCGCTGGGACATGGGGCAGTCCGTTGGACTTGTGGATCTGCATCCCGCGTACGTCCCCTGATAAACCAGCTAGCTAACCCACCGTTGCATAGCCAAGAACGTCATTTGCCCGTTATATCCCCACATTTCTGGTAGACTGAAACTGTTAAGACCCAGCTTTGATAGTTAAATTCCCATATACAGTGACCATCAACCATGGTTTATCCAGTACATCATCTTATATCCAGAGGTGATCATCAGTGGCCCCCTTAAAAACAACAAGTTTGGCGCATCCATCATTTTTCAAATGAACACATAATTAGATGATCATGCAAACACCATGGATGATTGGATGATACAATGCTATTTCCACACTATCATATATTTCAACATATAATTAGATGATTAATTTATTTTTTCTGGGCCATGTTTAAGTATGATTTAGTGGCAGCCCTCCAATATTCAACACCCACATTGTATGGGGAAGGGATTGTGGTATTTGACATTGATACCTCACCAGAAACAATGTTCGGCAACATTAAATCCATAAAAAAAATATCTAGCTTTGGGATTGAATACAGTATAGATCAATAGATCAAATTATCATACTGGATTGGGTGATGAATTATCTAGTATTGGATGATCAAAAATCTGAAACAATATGTCATTTTGGGATATAGTTTCCCCATTTTGGATGGATATGGGTTTGTCTGAAAGTAGTGTATCCTCCAATTTGATAGAATATTATCATCACCCCTCCCATGTGTTGATTGCCATTTAAGGTACCCAGGTACCCTTTTCATTTTCGGGCAGACCCATTGGGTCACCATTCATTGGTTTGTTAAATCACCATTTGGATTGGTGAAATCCCATGAACAAATCCCATTTCTGATGGTCGAAATCCCATTTTCAGATTCAATCGGCTAAACTACATGTTAATCCCATCCAAAATCCCATTTCTGATGGTTCACATCACATTTTCATTTTTGGGATAAAATAATCCCAAATATCTATGTATGTATGTATGTATATATATATATAATTATAATTATAATCCCAAACAGTCTGGTATGTCATATATCCCCCCCAAAAAAATATATACCCTCTGGTGATTTAACATAGCCATGGAAAATCACCATTTTTAATAGGTAAACCATCTATAAATGGGCCATCTATACCATGGCTATGTTAGTCATAACCAGAGGGTAACCCATTAATATCCCATTGAATCACTATAAAATCCCATTAATTTGCCATTAAATCCCATTAATATCCCATTTATAGATGGTTTACCTATTAAAAATGACCATTTTGAATGGCTTTTCATCACGTCCAACGTGGGGGTTTCGTTTCGCCAGCGCTTTTTCCTGCAGCCAGCGCCGTTTGGACCGCCTCCGTCGAGCCGCAGCACACGGCCGCGCGCAGGTCCTGAAGAAAAATGGAGGCATTAAAATTCCCATTGAGGGGTTACTAACTGAGGTTGATCTTAGTGATTTTTGTGGGTATTTAACTAAACTTGAGGTTGATGTTAGTGATTTTTCTGGGTAACTAAAATTGAGGTTGATAGTGAGTTTTAGTGAGTATTTAACTAACAATCATAGTAGCTAATAATGATTAATGATGTAATAATGACTAATGATTGATTAATCATTAATGATGATTACTTTAGATTAGAACTCACAATAAGTGTATCAACTTATTTACACTTTGTTATTGTTAGTTGTTATGCGAACGAATATCAATTATTATAAACTAATATGATAATATATGATATCCACTGATATTGATTACTATTAACAAATATCAACCAATATTGAATGATATCACTACATGAACCTCCGATCTGGGTACTTACTAATACACTAACTAATGTGTAATACAAACTATATAATATTTTAGCTGAATGAACTCATATTTGCTTAGCGTAATTACTATGAGTTGAAAATTTTAGTACCCAATAGTTTATGTGAAAGAGCTAATTAACTGATAGCAATACTAGCTAATACAAACTAGCTACACTAACTAGTAGTAACAATACTATAGATGATAGTCAATAGAAAGTAATAGATTACAAGTAACTAACTCCAATAGTTAATATACCTAACCAATATGATATAACAGAGCTATATATGACCCAACGCTGGTTCTTATAGTAGGATTTGACTTTCAATATGGTGTGTATATATATTGTATATGTGGTGGAGCTTGCCATGATCTTAGCGTACCAGGCCATGACGAATTACCCTTAAAAAGCCTTAGTCATGAACGGAACCGCTTGTTTTTTGATAAGCTGTGCCCCCCATATCGCTTGTGCTTGGTGATGCCAACAAAACAGGGGATGTTGACCTGCGAAAGAAAAACAAGGGTAGACTATCTGGGGGTATGTCGGTATGTTAGAAACCTGGGAAAACATGAGGTTTATCCAACTACTGGTGCTGGTACGGACTCACCAAGAATCTTCGTTGTTGGTTCTTGCTCACTTTCGGAGAAGCGGGGTTCCTAATTCACCTTCACTGTATCAACTGTTAGCAGGGCGTTTTTTTTGGCCCCGAAAACAGCTGCAAAACCCAATGCAGCCAACTCAAGTGCTCGAGTAAGACCTTAGGCAACTGATTTCCAGTACCCTCTGGCAATCTTAACTGGCCATGCCAGAGAAGCAGGTGGGAGGTTGTGGTAACCCCAATAATAAACATTAATAAACCATCCCCAATGTCACCAAGTTTCACCATATATGGTTGGCATAAACCCTCATTGAAGCTTTAGCAGGATTGCCACAGTAAGGGGTACCCTCTGGTAAACTAACATAACTATGGAAAGATCCACCATTTTTCATGGGAAAACTCACTATTTCAATGGCCATTTTCAATAGCTATGGCTTGACATAACCAGGCCGGGTAATTCATCGAGAATTGGCTCTCTGGCCATGCTCATCGCGATCGACACACAAAGCCATCAGTCCTCCTGAGATCCCATAGCTGGATACGGATAGAGCAAGGTGGTGCCCCAGTTCGTTAACTAAGTTGGTGCAAATAACTCCCATTTCACTATGGTTTATGGTAGATATAACGAACTAGTTTTCATGGGTGGATAAATCTTGATCCAATTGATAATCATAATTTATTGATCATTGATAGAGATTTTTGATCATTGATAGGGAGGTGCATTCCTCATTTTTTATCACTGGGCATCCCACGGTATCCCCTTGAGCGCTTGAGCCAATGGGAATATCATGGGAACTTCAAGCCATGGATGCCATAGGAACCATATAGGAATAGTTGGTTTAAAAACCCGAACTTGAAATGTGGTGGATGTTTTCAATAGTTTTTTGTAAACGTTTACCGGAGGGTAATGAGGTAATGATCTATATCTTCGGTGCATGGAAAAAACACTTGGAAATTGATGGACACTAGGCAGTAGGACAAATATCAGTTTGCCACAAGATAGTCTATGGCAACATGACATCTTATTTTTGCGAAGCTACATGAATGAAATCTGACTTTTTTGGTCCGCTCGTGTCCCTTACTCGGACACTAAACTGAGGTTGGCAGTTCTACTGCTAGCCGCTAGCCTTTGATATCCAGCAAGAATAGGTTCATGTTCAGATATATAGGTATTACCTTTTCTATCCTTTTCTCACTTTTCTGGCTTGCCATTCACCTAGCTTGACGCACCCATTGTTGAATTCGTGAGAAATCCCGCTCGAAACTTGTATCAATCATGATTGTTGATATCCCCATTCAAACCGTGCCTGAATTGTCTATGCCCTCTGGAAATCGAACATTCAAGTAGCTGTGCAAATTCTTGGGTTACCAGAGGGTACGGATCATCATGTTCCCCTATTTTATCTCCATAGTATCCCCATGTTACCAATTGGTAATATGTTTCATGTTTCATCCCCATGTTTTCTTTGGTTATCCCCACTATATCCCCATGAATCCTTCTTGATTCATACAAACTCATGAAAATCCGTGGAACAATCCGTGGATTGGCATCCCGACTGGGGCTTCGGGTCCGGCCATCCCACGCGGATCGTCACCTCCGACCGATGGGTTACCGCAGTGTTCATCAATGGATATCAATGGATATCTGTATATATATATATACAGTATATATATAATCCACAGTCATGCTCCAGGGATGCTTCATGCTAAGGGATGTTTGGGAAATAGGCCCCAAAGACTAGAGACGGGAAGGATCTTTTAACCAATCTCAGCCCAAGATGTTTGGGA
>Ga0126342_10004513_pt1 | contig 23832 bp, 25 predicted proteins | sample Cyp1metagenome_FD_92528 | JGI IMG/M metagenome (GOLD analysis project Ga0126342, IMG submission 92528) | Coral microbial communities from Lord Howe Island, Old Settlement Bay, Australia - Cyphastrea 1 metagenome | ecosystem: Host-associated > Invertebrates > Cnidaria > Coral ...
ATATATATATATTATATATAATATATATATATATATATATATATTATGTATATATATACATATATATGGCCCCGTGTCTCGTGTTCACGGCCCCCCCCACACGACCCCCCCACCCCCCACCACATCCACAGGGGGGGAGGGATACATAGACATATGCATCTACGCATACATATACATACTGTATACATTTGCACTCACATACTACATACTTATACACACACACATGTGTGTACAGTGTGTATAGATAGATATATATATACATATATATATATATATATTATATACACACTACTTACATATATATATATATAAATAAATAAATAACTTACATATACATATAGGGACCATCTCGGGGGGGAGGGGGGGACCACCAGACGCTGGGCCATATGTAGATATATTTGTCTTTGTTGTTGGGGGGAAAAGAGAAGCGTTTTTCAGATTCATGATGGTTCTGTGAGTGTTCAACGAAGTGGATGGAGATGTTTGACTGTATTCCACCAGTATCGCACCTGTCTGATGCTAGTCTCATTCTCATGCCACCTTTTGGATGATGAGCATTCAAGATCATTCAAGGGGATGGCCTCTGAAATGGCTATGCTTCAAAACGTCCACGGTTTCCCAACATTTGCTTTGATGAGTTTAACGCGATTTCTCAATGACCGAATTGGCGCATTACCCAAAACTACACCATCAAATTGGTTGCCATACCCAAATAAAGCCTTTTTCCATCCGAAAATGGGATGATGGGACCTCCATAGAGAAGCATACAGAGCTGATTGTCTCCATGGAATTTCCAATAGGACAAGTCATTTCCACATTTTTTTTGAGGGGTTCCATCTAAGTTTTCAACATTTTTCAATGTGTTTTTTTTTTTGGCGGAGTGGTGACTCACCTTGAACGAACTCAGGGCGATCTTCATGATGGGTTGGCAGAGGCAGCGTTTTTGGCAGAGTGTTTTTGGCCGGTTTAGGGAACCCCAAGAAAAAACATATGGCTATGGGTCAAAACCCGGGGAACCTTGTGGTGAACCACAAATTTGCAGGGATTTATGGATGTCCATCTGGCAAATATGGTATTTAGATTCTGATCCATCCCAAGTGTTTTGTATGACAAACATACCAAGAAACACTTCCATTTAGGCTGACATGGACTATTTAGGCTACACATTGCAGTGCAAAAACAAACCTTCTGGTGTGAAAGTTTCCAGAAAAGATGTGCCTTGCAGTTGGTTGGAGTGAGATGTACAACAGTAGCGCTTCTGGAGGAACTTATACAGATAAATCAGAGGTGACGGAGCTGAAAACCATCAAAGCCTCAAAGAGCTTGCTGGAACCCTGCCCATCCCCAGGTGTCAGTGCCAGAGGCGAGGGCTCATGTTTTGGACGGCTCCATGCTTGGAGGATCACTTTTCTGGGATGCTTCCCTTGACTTGAAGCCAAGCCTAGGGTTTGGAGGTGAGAGGTCAGCCATGTTGATAGGTACCAAAGTGACCAGTAAAGGTGCAAATCTTCTCATGACTCTGATGCAATCCCTTAGGCCTCCGGAGTTTTTATGCATGAAGCGGATTCATCTACCATTCATTGACATGAAGTTGGCTACTGTACAAGGTTGCAACCAGAATCTTTTCCTAGATTCTGTTGGTTTGTCTTAACCCATGTTAGCCAATTTCCCTACATGAGTCTGAAAATGGGAGATTGTACCCCCAAGTGAAAAGGCCATTCATAGGGATAACGACGATGAAGCATCGAATGTGAGGGCTTTCCCCAGAAATTTTCAGACACATTATATATATCAAAACACTTGGTGGATTGATCTCCCACATCTCCCACCATCCAGGTCCTCCAGTCCTCCTCTTGTCCCCTCTGGTCTCCTCTGGTCCCCTCCGGTCCTGCGCAGGTGGACCGTTTTGAGGCCAAAGCAGCCAAGGAAGAGAGCCTGGAGGAGAATCCGTCCGGACCCTACCGACCCTGCAGGGTTGACCGTCTGTCAGTGGTAGTGCCTGGCTGAGGTTCACCTCCTTTCTCCACCTTCGCCCGCCCAACAAGGTTCTGGATTTGCGAGGTGTTTTCAATTTGCAAAAATAGGCTTTGCACACAATTAGATGCCCGAAAATGGGATGTTTCCTCCCCCAAACTGATGCAACTCGATTTTTCCGGAACCGGATTTTTTTCACCGACGCCCAAAAAGACTATTTAGAAAACACCAAAAAAGTGAAGTGGAATCAATCTGCATTCTGCAATTTCTGCACGTCCCAAGATTTCCCGATCATTGCGATTTCCAATGCTGTCAAGTGCTGCCTATTTGTTGTGGAAAACCCATCGCCAGCAGAGCCAGGAAGTTCCACGCGAAGTGGCCATAGAACAAGGTGCCATCGATGATTTTGAGCATTCCACAAAATCCATAAATGTTTGCATATTTTTCAAAACTAAGGAGCTTATATGAAACTATCATTTTTATGGGCTTAGACGCATGAATTATCAAATTTTTTCATCCAGAGTTGTCCTATTGAGTTTTATCCGAGTTCAAACTTGGAGATCCCCGAAGATCCATCATTTCATGGTCTCTCCAATGCTTCTCGGTTGGGTTGGGTCTAGTATCTCCGAGTCCTGGTTTCCCAAATCTTTGGAAACCATCCTTTCACCATTTCTAAGGGGGACTCTATATAGGAATCAGTGTTTTTTCTGCCTAAATATATATATATAATCAATATATATATATAATCAATATATATATATATATAAATATGGTTCCTGTTTTTGATCTTCCTTTGGACCAAATCTGGGTCAGAGAATGGAGTATCAGACGAAAAAAATCCCCTGGACTCCAATGCAGTTTCCCATCATGATTTCCCCATTGAAATTTTCCCATTAGAACATCATATTTTGGATTTTTTTCATGGCCATAGATTGGGGATTTTGATCCTCCATTTCTGGCAAGATCTGCGGCAACAAGTGCTGAAGACCAAAAAAGAATTGCTAGAGGCGGGATGTGCTGAAATTCTTTGGAAAGCCTGGATGGTTGGCTGGTTGCCCCATTTTTTATGCATGGTCTTTATTGTTGCATCCACCATCCGGAGCCCCTTCCATAGAAACCAGGAATGCACATGTTAGTTGGGCAGCACATGTGGCACATGATTCATACTATCCATGCATAGGTGCTAAATTCAGAACGATTGGGTGGATAGATTTGGGTAGACATGTTTATGTGGATAATGCTATATCTATCTATCTATCTGTCTGTCTGTCTGTCTGTCTATCTTATCTATTCTTATCTATTCTTATCTATTCTTATCTATTCTTATCTATTCTATTCTTATGTTATCTTATACATGTATAATGTGAAATACATTTGATGCATGAAGGATCCAGCGACATGCGTGATGAGTCGAGATTCCTGACAAAGAGACAAGACACATATGAAAACCCATTGATTCGGCCACTTGGTCGCTACTGCAAGCTTCCGCAAATCATTCATCTTCCAATCAGATACGGTGATGAAGGCTCTACTGACTGAGATGCGTGAAATGAGAATTGATGGCTTGATGGTTCTTACTTCATGGGTTTCCATGAAGAAATCTTCCAGGCATGATTCTTGATCCCTTACCAAACGGATCAATTTCAGTTGGATCGTCCCAACAGAACGAAGAAAAAAACGCATCGTGCCTGGATGACAAGGAAGACATCCTAGTCATTCGCAAATCCACTTACTGGTCCATTTCCTGAACCATCATAGGGTATATGAGGCTTTCCATAAATGGGGGTACTCCCTTTATAATGGGAAATCCTATTAAAATGGATGATTTGGGGGTACCCCTATTTCAGGAAACCTCCATATCCTTTTCTTAACCCCGTCCAAGTACCCCGGAACCCAGGTGGCCTTGTGTTTGGAGCTGAAAGTAAGGGAACTCAAGGGTCCAATGGTCGAAGTGCCCCGAGAAGTTCAAGACTGATCCAAGTGGCACCGGTCAGGGTTTTGTTGGAAGGTACCCCCGATTTTAATCGGGATTTACATTCCACAAGCTGCTGGGAAACAACTCGCTCACATATAGAATGTTTGGGAACCGCTTGTATGCCAAGACTAAAGTGGTCAGCCAGAAGTTTACATGGAACCGACAGATTTCAACTGGAAAGTCACATTACAAACTATTTTTTTGGAGGCGGTTTGGGTTGGTGATTTGCATTGCTGGAAAGTCCCTCAAAAGTAATCATCCGTTTCCTTACGTTGGCTATCCTGAAAGTTTCAAAGCAAGAAGAGGCCCCAAGTTCCCACCACAGATGTCCTTTTCCTTCTGGCGTGTAAAGAAAGAGGGCAAACCCCATCCAAGAACCATTTTGGACAAATGAAGGTGCGCATGGTGTGGCAAACTGGCCTCGAAAGATTTTCCCGTAGGACACCCCTGGCGTTTTGTGGTTTTCTAGGAAAAAGAAGGGGCCATTTGGAAAGGCTGAGGTAATTGGATTGCATGCTGTAATTATTTCTACTTGGGGTTGCAGTTCCAATGATAGGGGTTACAGTACATCCCAACTTATGGGGGTGAAAAAAAACATGGCTATCATATTTTTCACCCCAACTGTATCCGCAAGTAGTTCCTTCATATTTTGCCCCAGCCCAACACCAAGGCCTGCGAGCCCGAAACCCCAGAGGAGACGGCTCTGCGGCTAAGGAGGCTTCAGAAGGCGCATAGGTGCAGCTCGCGTGGAGGGTGGAAGCCTGGAGTACAGGACAAACATGTCGAAGATACAGGGATACCAAAACATGATGAAAATGATGACCACACTTTTGAGTGTGATGTATGGGCTTGGAAGGTGGTTTTTTTCGCGGTGGTGTCCCACTGACTCCCTGGACTCCCCAAACTTGTTTCCTGTGACTTCACAATCACATTCCACTACCAGCTCCCCGCAGTTGTGCGCAGTTGTAAACAAGCCCTATCAAAAATTCTGCTGAAAAACCACGTTGAACCATCATTTTTGGGGTCCCTCACGCGTTCATTCTTATTGGTTACTGGCCAATCCAATCCATCGTTTTTTTTTCTGTTCGCTGGGCCTGCCAGATATTTGTTGCATCCTGAACGCACGATGGAAGCATTGAGCGGTAGCGAGGTGCATCGGGTTTTATGACTGGGTCACTGGGGTTAGAACTGGTCTCAAACTCGGTTGGAAACCTTCACTAAAAGGCTGGGCCTTGGCCTTTTGACATGAAGTTCTCGTTCATGATGATGTATTTCAGTGTCACTTCGCAAATGCACCGTATTGGTAAGATATCGCATTCTGGCCAAACGGCCAAACGTGATACATGCCCTCTCCATATTTTTTCCAGGATGAAGATAGCGCCATGCAGAACAAGATCGTTTGTCAGAGCCCGACACGTGCCAAAGTGGTAGGGAGGTCCGCCGGGAATCTTGGGTCGCTTCACAAGCACCCAAAAAGTCTGGACCATATGTATATACTGGATATATGCAAATATGTATATATCAATAGTACACATATATATAATATTATATATAAATAGGAAAATATTATATATAATATAATATAAAATAAAATAATATAACATAACATAACATAATATAATGTAATATAATATAATATAATATAATGTAATATAATATAATATAATTTAATGTAATATAATATAGTATTTACCATAATATAATATAATATCATATAACACAATATATTGTAATATAACATAACATAACATCATACATATAACATATAAAATTTATAATATATAATATATAATATTATATAATATATATAATGTATATATATATAATATAATACACACACATATATATATTGTATAATATATATAATATATGATGTATACAATATATATAATGATATTTGTACATATAATATAAACATAAGATATATATATATATTTGATATTATGTACACACACACATATATATATATATTACATACCCTATAGAGATTTCCATTGAGGGAAACATTGTGACAACAGACCGGCAACTTTGGCCGGCTATGGGTGGCATCTCTTTCCCGTGCCAGGGCAGACGACACGCGACGATGGAGCATGGGCATGATGCGACGGTGTGAGTCGATGGTGTTTTTTGGGTCGTCGAGATAGGGAGAGCATTCGGGAGCTATCCATCATAAGATTCGGTCCGAGAATACAATCAACAGGGGGACATGATACACACAGGAGATAATGAATACTTTTGTGGCACTAGGTACTGCTATGGCGGTCTTCAGGACATTGGTCTATTGAAGAGGTGGACATGGCCCGTACCACCAATCCACGAGGCAGCCACCGCCCAATGTCTTCACTCCCTCGCAGTCTCGGCCAAGCACGGTGTACCAGGCAGATTGAGGGGCCAGAGATTTCGATGTATTTTGGGTTTGTCCAAAAATGAGCCCCAAGATAGCAACTTTCATGTGGAAAAGGGTGATCAAGCATCAAGTGTTGGGGTACGCATGCTTCCACTACCTCCTGTGTCAACTTCGCAACTCGTGATTCTAGATGTGTGGTTGACTTGGTAAGGGGGATAGCTGCCAAATGACATTTGTCCGAAACTCGGAAGCTTGCGAACTAATTTTCCTTTGACAATGGGATATGAAATCAACAATATCTCATATATAACCAGTTCTAACTATACTGTTAAACAATGTCAATAAACGGTTTTGAGTCTCGCCCCAGGACGAAGTGCTCATCGGTCAGAAGCGGGCCACCTCAAGCTCCCACAAAAAGAAGGAACTGCCTGGGGCCTGCCATCAGTTGTATCCCAAAATGACACACGAATATTTGTTGTAATCACCAAAAAGACAGAAAAGTCATGATAGTCATGCAGCATTATTTTCGTAGAAGTTTAAACTTCCATTTTTTGAGGGCTGCTATACGCTTCTTTTTTCCCCACCTGTCAGGTGAGGGTTGTTAGATTTTGTGTCAGCTGTCCCGCCTCATCCTCCGCCTCCTCCGCCGGACCTCAACTGCAAGCGCAGCTAGATCGCAGTGTTCCCCGGCCGGACCCGAACAGCAAGCTCAGGATCAGAGTGTTCCTCGCAGTGTTCCCCGCCGGACCCGAACAGCAAGCTCAGGATCAGAGTGTTCCCTGCCGGACCTCAACTGCAAGCGCTAGATCGCAGTGTTCCCCGCCGGACGCGAACAGCAACTTCTCCCCTTCCCTCGACTTCTCTCTTTTCCCCTTCTTGTCCAGTTCCCCAGCTGAAGAGAACGTCGGAGAGAATGCCAGATAGAATGTCAGAATAGATGTCGGAGAGAATGCCAGATAGAATGTCAGAATAGATGTCAGATAGAATGTCAGATAGAATGTTAGCTCAAATGTCAGAATATATGCCTTGAAATGCCATGGTGGGGATCACTCGAAGTAAAGCATTTTTTTCAGCAAGATGCAGACTTTGGATGGTGACGGGCGGGCCACCTTTCTGGGGAATTGCCTGGGGGAACTCTGGACACTGCAGGAGCGACATGTTGCGTGCTTCCCTCAGCCCACCGCGTTGCCTCGCTGCAAAAATCAGGGCACCTAGATAGATAGCTAGCTAGCTAGCTAGCTAGAGATAGATAGATAGATAGATAGATAGAGAGATAGAGAGATAGATACATTTAAAAAAATATGCATTTTATATTATATACATACTGTATATTATATATTATATATTACATATTACATATTTTATATATTATATATTATATATAGAGGCGCCTTTGAAAAGGGAGATAGACCTCAAAACAATGGCAAACTTTTCAAAGAAATCCACTGACCATGATGATCCCCTGATCCAGATCGAAGTTGCAGATCCAAGAACTGTGACATGATGTTTGGTGGCCATTTCAGGTCCGCACCCGACCTGAAAGCTGCTGAAACCACGCTACTCAGCGGTGTGAAGACTGGGGGTGCCAATCAAAATTGGGATATGTGATAAGAAGCCACTGCAAACAAATCCAATCTCGAAGGGTTCATTTTTTTCTGGTGCAGCCATACCCGACAAGAAACCATACCGTTGTCTTTCAGGGGCGCCAGTTTTTCGAGGGTTGGAAGATCAAGAACAGGCGGTTTCACTGTGAGAGACTGGAATACATGGTTTGTTATGTGTATATACAAGTATATATATATATATACAATATAATATGTATGTACATATACATACATATATAACCGTACGCATTAATATATTATGCATATATATATATATGTATATAAATAATATAATACACACACACATACACTCATATTTACGGGTTTGTCCGAAATTGGGTTACGCCCAAACCATGTGGTTTATCATAAGTTTTCCCATTAACATGGCCACAAACGGGGAGACTCCCCATTTTCGGGCACACCCATATATAATATTCTTCATTATATAGATAGATAGATGGATGGATGGATGGATGGATGGATAGATAGATAGATAGATATCCCCATTAGATCCCAATTATATCCACTTTTGTTGGTTAAACCAACCATGTTTGGACACACTCGTATACAGATACATGGATGAGAGACCCCTCCACTTAGAATCAACCGTGCGGCGCCGTTTATATTCAGCAACTGAGGCCTCTTCCCCCATTATGTAAGCAGAAACCGATGCTGCTTGACAGAAAAAGGGGGGGACATTTGGGCAGAATGCTTCCGCGGTTGGCCATTTTTGAGTGATGTTTGTGGCACTTTGTGGGTACTAGGTTCGCCCCAGTTGGTTTGTATTTTTGAGGCTCCAGAAAGAGATGTAACTTAGGTGTTGTGATGGCGCTTTTGGGCTTCAATCAATCGACCGCTGAAAAACAACTCGTAACCCCAGATGTCAGTGGGTTTTAACAGTTTTCTACCCCTGTGTTGTCATTTTGTTTGAAACTAGTAACTAGGGTACCGCATTCCATCCAGTCAGTCTATCATTTTCCCATGCTTTCCCAAATTTTTCCAGGTTTTTCCTAAGTTTTCATGGCCAAAAAGCAGGTACAAAACCTGGCAGGGCGAGCTGGTGGTGGACGAGGCTTCTCTGGTTCCCTTGATGCTTGGCAGCAACAGCTACGATGGCACCAACCATTTCGGGTGACCATGAAGGGATTGTTGGGACATGTTGGGACATTGGGTTTACCTTTTTTTTTTGCTTATTTTTTTGGGAAAAAACCATGTGTGATTTGGGTGTAGCATCTTGAAAAAAAGCCATATACTTGTAGCAACATAAACGACCAAGAAAACAGGCAAGCATCACCTGGTGGTCAGACATGTGCCTTGCCTCAGTTGTCTGCGCTCCTAGGAGCGGCTGGTACTGGAAGACCAGGACAGTGGATGTGGTGCGGGTTTGCGTTGCCTCAGTCAGACTCAGACTGAAATGGCAAAGATGGCCATGTGTTGAGGAGCTGGAACATGCACATCTTCCGGAAAGACCAGGGTGCAGCGCGGCGCATGCCCGAGATGGCGGCAGGCGAAGATGGGGGCTGAGGGTCCGAGAGCACCAAGAGGTTGTTATTTGTTTGTTAAGTTAGTTTCTTTATTCACGACACTCACGATGTTTTCAAATTTAGTCGATGAATCAATTATTTCATCAATCTACTTATTTAGCATCCTAGAAAAAAAACTGACATAGATGGTTTCCCTCGCAAATCTTCTACAAATTGTGGATTCTGGGACACCAGCTTCACGTGACATCGGCTTGTTGATGACCAATCAACATTTTTGGGATGTGCAACATCGATGGGACGGCTCCAGGAAAATGAGTCAGAAATGGTGGCTCTTTCATGTGGATTTTCCATGTTGGTTTGCGGTAGGGTAGTTTCTGATTTTATTTGTTTCCTTTGCAGGTGTTGGCAACTTGGGTTTTCTATACCATTGGACCATCCAATGTTTAAAGACGGCCAGTATTGGCAGTATTGGTCACATTTGTGAGGAGTAGTTGACATCCACAGCCCCTGAAATGATAAGACATAGGGGAAGCATCTGGAAAATGCGTGATTTCAGATCAAATTGCAAACAGATCTAAGGGACATGGCTGCGCGCAGCGCACCTTATGATGTTTCCAGGGCTTATTTTCCAGTTTATCCAGACTTGAATGAAGGGAAATTTACAGGATCCCCCGTTACATTTTAGGGATTCGCAACCATGGTATTTGTTCCCAGTTCCCCGCCATTTTTTCAATCTTGTTCAAATCCATTGAGTTTAGGACCCAGTGGCCACAACCGCCTTGCGGGAGGTGGAGTGCTCTTTGGCAATGGGACCTTGCCACTCTTCAGCGGCGCTCACTTGATGAGCACGGGATACTTCTATTCCTTCAAGGCTGGGAGGGGTGACTGCCACGGTTGAAGGACAGCCCTGAGCTGTGCTCAAAATCCCTGGTTGTGGTTGTTGTTGTTGTTGTTGCTGGTGTTGTTGTTGTTGTTGTTGCTGGTGTTGCTGGTGTTGTTGTTGTTGTTGTTGGAGTTTTGAATTTTCGGGGCTAATACTATCCAGCGGTCTCTGTCATTGCACAAAAACGAAGTCGGTTTCGGGCCCTCTAAAAACGACCTTTTGAGTGGGGGGGGGCCGGAAAAATATGTGTTTTGGAGATTTTGCAAGTGGTGCCAAAGAAAGAAGGCAATGGTGCATGAGTTGTGATAAAATGAGAAATGGCCGGTTTTCAGAATCAAGGTAGTGTTGTGGCACGACATGGCTCAGGGACGAAGCTCCCCAGGTCCACCGAGAACATTGGCTACAAACTTAAAACGTTCCGGAAAGCTGGAAACTGCACGGCTGGATGGAAACTGCGAAAATTACAGGAAACCTCACACAAAACATGTCTAACAGATCAGCGCTTTCCGACTACGAGGGTTGAGGCATGTTTTGAGATTTGATAACGTTTTGTTTTTACCGCAGAAATTTGTTCTCAAGACTGCTTCTGAGTGTGCCGGGCGTAAAAAGTTTTTGTTTTTGGGCCTCTTGAAAGAAGAAACTGCACTTGCTGGTCACATCCTTCATGCAAATGGTCCGGCTAATGATCTCAGCTGGATCCGGAAATACTTTCCCAACTGGCAGAAGAAGAGTTGGTGGTCAGAGGCTGCACAGGTGCCATTTCATTCATAGACACAGCAGGGGTGTCGCAACGCAGGCCCACGCTCGCTTTAGCGCCCATTGCCATGGAACAGATATTTGGGATGGTAAAATTCCTCATGGAAATCCAGTATTTTTTATTTAATATTTCCCCAAACAGCTCTTGAGCTGAATGGGGTTCTCAATTCTTGCTAAAAACGGCCTTTGTTCCCTCATGATTTGCTGGCTCCTCCTGGTTCCGGCTGGGGTTCCGGTGCTTGTCTCCCTTCTTCTCTCTTCTTTCTTTTCTCAGAAAAGGGGTTCTGTTCTGATTTGCTGGTTCCTCTTCGTTCTGACGTTGGTTCCGGTGCTTGTCTCCCTTCTTCTCTTTTCTTTCTTTTCTTAGGAAAAGGGTTCTGTTCCATCACGGATTTCCTGGTTCCTCCTGCTTCGGGCTGGGGTTCCGGTGCTTGTCTCCCTTCTTCTCCCTTTTTGCTGGCGCTATTGTTCTCAAGAGAAAACAGCTTGTACCAGTTTTGGACTCGTCTGAAAATTAAGGACCTCCACTCTGTATGGATTCCTGGATGTGTCGGGGCGTCTCTTTTACATATTGCCTCGTATTTGTACGGTTGAAGTAATGAAGGAGTAAAACAGAAGACAGGAGTGTGCCAGACAGTTCCATGAATTTTGAATTGCACATGACCTTGGTGGAAACATCAGTTGTTGCTGTTTGGGGTCTATGCTGGTGTAATTTTTATTTATAAAATAACTAATAACCAACAAAATGGAATGATTCAGGGTTTTGAACCTGCTCACCTAGTTTTTTTTTAAATAGAAGAACCAGAAAAATGGGCATGGTCCAAAATTTCAGGGGGACCACAGGTTTTGGTCATGGTAATCGCATGGCACCTTGCTTGGGACTGAGCATTCAAATTGCCAAGGAATAACAGTGTCACGTGCCTTGAGAGTTTTGCTTCCCAAGCAAACTTGCAGGTGGATGCTGTTGACGATCAGCATTTTCCGACACTCGGCGATGTGGGGTAGTGGTTCGCCTGGAATAAACACTCTTAATTCCCCAGCCTCCCGGTGGTATTTGTGGCTAGACTGATGATCAGTTCATGCAAACCTAGGGATGCTGATTCTCAAACCTCCCAGTGGGTGTTTTGTTAAGAAAATCTCAAGGGGGCCACAATCCTTCATGCTGTCAGGTCAGTCAACCATGGAACATGTAGCGTGCAACACACTGACAGGGTAAAAACTGGGCAACTGAAACCAAAGACAAGTTGAAAAAAACCACAGATCAAAACGCGTCGGCGCCTGATTCTTCAACTTCGGACCCAAGATGTGACTCAAAAAATGGGGGTTCCAAACTTGGTATGGTTGAAATTATAACGCATATTCAACATCAGCAGCTGTGATAACTATCCTGAGGCTGGACGATCTCAGAGATTTGTCTCTAGCTTTTGGCGTCTCCTTCCTCCCGGGTGGTCATCGGCTGGGGTCCCTGAGGGCAAAGGATGTTACCAGGGGATGTAGCCAACGTAGCCCAGCAAAAATAGGGATAGACAGTAAATCGACAGGTGGCAGATTGTTGCAGATTTCCTCTTAGAAAGATTCAAGAAGCTCCAAGTCATCCACCATTTCACATTCTATTTTCATAAGTAGAGGAAATCAGGATTGTTTTTTCAGTTTCATCCTCAGGATCCTGATTGTTCCCTCGCTGAGGCTCTGCAAGAATACCATGTATGCCTACGAGATCCCAGGTTCCCCTCGCATGGTGGTGGGGGGAGCTATAGGATTGCCCACTCAGCCCACTCCCCAGCTTTTTGAAAGAAGTGGTGACTAAGACTCCAATGAGACCAAATCCACTTACAGTTTCAACATGTAAGTGATAGGACCATTCTTGGGAGAACATTTGCCAGGGGATCGGGATTCCTTGCAGTAATGTTACCCCGGGATGAATAAACCACCAGTTTATTAATGTGGTGAACCAATTTTAGTAGACATTCGTCACCATGTTGGGGTCGGGGTTGACCACCTAACCATCCAATTACTAGTCAGGGTCTATTGCTCCGGGGTTGACATTCATAACCCTGACTGCACAGGCAGCATCCTGATTGGTTATGGCAAGCATGTGGTTGATAGCTGCATCCTCAGCGGATTTCCCGGCCATGTTTGATATCGAAACCCCAAATTGGTTGATGTTGATGTTGGTTGTATCATATCCATCATATCCCAGAAGATTCCCCAAAATTCATCAAACTTAAGCGTTGCTGACATCACCATGAAATCACAATTCTTGGATCATTGCTGAGGCGGCGAGTGGTTCACACACAAGGCCTCCAATTTTCGTCGATCGTCGATCCAAGTCTTCGGCTGCTGGGGAAACTGAGCTCTACCCGGCTCTACCCTTTGGGAATTTAAGGCAGCTATGTAAAATTAGCATTTAAATATGGGTGTTTCCTAAAATGGGGGTACCCCCAAATCATCCATTTTAATAGACTTGTCCATTATAAACCATCCATTTTGGGGTACCACCATTTTAGGAAACATCCATATGAACATTCTTAACCATCTATCCTCGGTTGATTTGGAACTGGAAAGCAACCCAAAGCAGCACTGGACTTCAGCTGGATCATACCAGTCTCCACTTCTTTCACGAGTGGGAGCATGGGGTTAGTGAAACATTATAGTTTACACAGACCACATGTTTGGACAGATCATAATTATTGTTGGGTTATCCCATTATATGATATTATAAATTATATGTGTATATGTATAGATATGTCCCCATAATCCATCTTTTTCTTCAAGATTTGGTGACACCCCTCATGAAAAATCTCCATTGAGGCCACCTGAAAACCCGATCAAAACCACATGGAAAAACCACATGTTCGGCTCGTGGTCAACCCATCAAACCCCAATTTTCTTCGTTAATTTCCATGAAAAACTCTAAGAGAAACCCATGTTAAAACATGTTAAAAGCCCCCCACGAAAAGCCCATGAGAGCCACATGAAACGCCCAAGATTTGTTGGTGAAATCCCTGCAGGCTTGGGATCCCAAATCCTTGGAGCCGGGAGATGTGGTGCGGAGACCTGAGAACGACCTCACCAGGAGATGAAAAAATACCATGACGCCCAAAGTTCTGGCTTATTTCAGTTCTTTCATCCAAATTTGTTTCTCTATGTCGATTTTTGAGCTTTCTGAAGTGTTCCTAAACCCCACGAATGGTTTATTGATGTTTACTTCAGGTTTATGAAGTATTGAATAACTTGCCCAGATAGGTGGAAGCGATGTGAAGAGGGGAACAATGAGTGGGTTGACTTTCTGGAGATTTTCATGAACCAGAAATTTCACCGGCCAAATCTTTGGTTTTGGAGTTTGAAGGGCGGGGTGTTGGAAAGCTCCGATGATTCTGACATATTCTGACGGGATCAGAGTACCACTGAGTAGCACACTCTTTTTTTGGATCATGGAATACCCAAGAAACTCCGCAGAACTTCCGCAGGTTGGGCTGCTTGTGAGTCCACATGGAGACTTGGTGGTCTACGTGAATGGGGCGCAGGCAGGGGTTCCAACTCGGTGACTATTGTATTGCAATATGTGTATCAATTGATGTATCTAACATAATCGCTTGGATTTTCAGCAGAAGTTGGGGATCTCCTCAACTGACCCACATGTAATTTCTATACAGGGCAAGCGATGGGATTTGTTGTCCGAGCACCTAGGCTCGCAGGAGGTAGTTTTTCCATGTCCTGTTGGATACTGATGCCTGAAATTTAACATGGAACCCTCAGCAATCGGTTTGGAAGATGATTGTTACACCTGCCGATAGCCGTCTTGCTGTTGAATGTCAACCCTCGATTTTTCTACGCTCATTGATGGGGCTGAAAAGTGATTTAGGGATAGTGCAATGCGTTGACATGACAGAATTTCTGTCACAGCACCATTTTTTTCACCCATGCTCCGATTTACCAGGTGCTGCGGGTTGCGACGAGTCTGACAGAGGGCAATCGACAAGAACCCCATCCTCGACGGAAGGAGCCTAGAGAATTTCAATGGATCGGACGGGTAGAAATTGTGCCAATTCCTATATAAGTTCGAATCATTTTGGGTTGGATTGTCAACCCCAACAACCTGAGCTTCTGAGGGGCCCCTATTGTTGGGGGGACTACCTGACTGGGTCCCGTTAAACTTCCATGAATTTTGGCGATTACCAGGCCTTGGGCCCTCGACGGAGCCTTTTCCCACTCATTGACTTGCATGGAAGAGCAGGGAAGCCTGTGGTTTGTGGTTCATGGACTTTAAACATGGGGGTGCCGCGTGAGTTGGTGAGACTGCCTAGATTTGGCGTACTGCTTCGAGCAGCTCTTTTGAGTGCTAGTGATGTGTAACAGGGAGCTCAGCAACGAAACCGGAGATCTGCTCGGCGATGAATTCTACTGCCTTAAGCAACAAGCCAGGGTCGAAGAAGAGACCGCGTGATATTTTGATTCCGGTTTTGGATGCTCAGCATTTTCATCATGATGATCTTAGGGAAATGTACAGGACATTTTCAGGCAATGATGATATCCATATATTCCGAGTAAAAACCATGGATTCCTAACGCTTTCATTGATCATTCCAACGCTTTGATTGCTCCCCAAACATCAAAGAAAAACTCCGGGTCCCACAGGAAAAGGCCCCCCAAAAATGATAGGTGAGTTGGTCAACATGACTAAGCTACCTGGGTTTATTTCATGGATATATCGAACTACGTAGTTAGATGGGGCAACATACCCTCTGGTAATTGGTAATTCAACATAGCTATGGAAAATAATCATTTGTAACAGGTAAATCATCTAGACATGGACCATTTTTCCATAGCTATGGTACTTTACTGGACGGTAGACCTGGAGGGCCCTGGTGGTGGCAGCCCATTCTCAGGTGACTGCTATCACCATGCTCCATGGGAGTGCACCCAACGTGAGTCTCTTGGCACCTTGGCGAAGGAACAGCGATGTTAGTGCTGGATGTTTAGTTTTTCTTGGGAGTATAAGTATATGGGCGGTATTTAGGGAGCGGACTGGGAGTATATATATACATAATATGATATATATATATACATAATATGATATATATATATATATGTATATGTACACATACACTTTATATTAATCCTTTATAGACAATACATAGCTACTCTGTGTTGGCGATGTCGATGGACCTCTGAGGCGCGAAACAGATGTTGTGAGAAGAATCTGAATCCCTTGGGTTTCCAGGGGAAGAAGGCCATGGCCGCCATGGATTGGTGATGAGCTCGGGGGAATCTTTTTTTTTGTTCTTGGAAGCATATTTTTGAAAAAAAAAGGGCATACTTGGATCACTGGGTTGGTCCGCTAGCACACTACACCAAATAACAATCCACTTGGGGGTTACACGAAACCATACCCAACGGGGGTTTTACCACATGGTAAGGAATATGTTTCTCTCGTTTTGGGGACCTATGTAAGGGAAAATCGACTCATCGTTTGACCAACTTTTTTCCTTGGAGTAACAGCTGTGTTTTTGACCTTAAACTACGTAGGTCTGGGATTGGAGGTCATCCAATGTACAATTGGAGGTCATCCAATGTACTTGTGACCCACAGAATTGGATGATATTTGTAGATTCGTCTAGTTATATAATGATTGAATCAATCATTAGCTACAATCATTAACTACAATCATTAACTACAATCATTAACATCATAAACTACAATTATTACAGTAATGGTGATTGTAGTTAAAGATTGATTCTAGAATTCAGCCATATTTTGACTCCACTGAAGCAGTTGGAGGGGTCGCCTGACGGGAGAGGCCTTCCCGATCCCCGGCCGAAGCCTACCTGGCCTTGGCAAGGCGGAAATGGTCGTGGGAAAACTGGACGGGGGCGAGTGAAACGAGTGAAACGTGCCATTCACATCCTGTTAGTCACGGCAGCTTCGAAAAACAGTCAGCCGGTCACCAACCATTTTGGCGAGGTTCAAAATCCACCAGAAACAGGTCATTCGTAGAGGCTTGTAGATGGACGGCCTAAGGTTGCACCGGATCCTGATTCAGCTTGCTAAGCTGTAGCGAGTCCACCAGCCTGGATGTTTCTATGGCGAGTTTAAGTCAATAAAATAAGTCTGAATTAGTTCCAAATTAGATCTACATCAGCTTTTTTAAAATAAGTTCAATTAAGTGTACATCAATTTCGCATCATCTAATTTAATTTCAAATTGCATCTAACTATTTTTTTCATTTCTATCCAATTGCAAGCTAGATTTAAATCATTCAAAATAAGTCATTTTTGAATTTTATCTAAATTGGTACTGAAATTAAATCAAATCTAAATCACTACTCAATTTAACCTATATCAATTTGAATTGGAATAAGTCAATTTTAATTAGATCTGAAAGTACCTGCAATGACATCTAAATAGATTTCACATTAGATCTAAATAGATCTGAATTATTTGTTCATTCAATAGAATTTAATTTGAATGTAAATTTAAGTCAGTTCTAGGTTACAATTTTAAATTGATTTCAAATTAAATCTAAGTTGCGTTTTAAATAGTGAAAACTAAATTAATCCTAAATCCATTTTGAATAAACATGATCCTAAGTTTAAATTGATTTCAAGTTACATCTAAATTAATCTAAATTAATCATTCAATTGGATTTAGATTAATTCTAAATCAATTCGAATTTAAGCCAAAACAATGTTTAAATCTAAGTCATTTTCAAATTATATGCAAATGTATTTAAAAGTGAAACTCGTTTATTTTCACTTTAAAATTGGACTCAATTTAAGCAATATTTAGATTAATTTCAGATCTGCCACCAACCAGAAAAATCAATTGAACCCCTGGGAGAAACAAGGAAAGCAGCTCCCAGAGCCAAAGAACACCAAATAAGAACAGATCATAACAGATCATTTTCCACCAGAATTGGAAAGGAACCATTTTTTCCCGCAACTCATCCTTTCGTAATTGGTGGTAAAAAGCCCATGGGAAACCTCCCTCCATCCTCCATCCAGGTGGTCCCGGACATCGATGCGCTTCCGGGCTACAGGGAAATCTGAGGGCCCGGGAGGCGATCCCGGGATCATAAGTCATGATGTTTGGAACATCTGAGGTGCTGGGTTTTTAAAGATGTTTTTAATGAGGTCAAACACAACAAACGTGCTGGTCATTCAAGCCCTTCTGTATCGCCTGGTCATTTTGAAGCGTTGAACCATGTTGAAGCTATGGCTATCATATCTTGGAGAATTCCTTTGAAAGGTGAAGGGCATCTGAATTTATTCTATGTTGATTATGTTGCAAGAATCTTCTTTGGAGCTTAGCCTTTCAGCTCAGCTCGCCGTTTGTTGGCTGCCCCAAATTCTTCCCGACTTTTGGTTTGAATCAGCCAAGTCCGTGCCGAAGTGGTAGTTTAGCCACTCAAGACATCTCAAGACTGGGTTGTTGATAGTTGTCTTCTGTGAATGTCGAATGAACAAGCAGAAGAGTTGAAAGAAAGCCTGTACCTAGCTCCTGACCATGCCATTTGCTTCAAATGCCCAAGTCAGCCCCCCGGATCATCACATTTTCAATAACAGGCCCCTATTCTCCTGCACTTTCCGCGCTAGGAGCACCTAGCCGCGAGTTGACAAGTGAATGTCTCACACAAAGACATTGACAAAGGGGAGGGCACCAAATGGCCTAAACATGGGGTACCAATGGACCTGCAGCATGCTCACTAGTTTAATGCTGAATCGTCCATTTACAGGTACATCATTTTGAGCCGTACTCGGATGTTGGGGCATTCTTTCTCTTCAGCCGAGCCGTCATCTGACCCCTAAAACCAACTTTGGCTGATTTAACGCTAGGTTGGTGGTTGTCTATTGGTATCTTCACGTCACCATTTCAAGAGATTATATAATCTGCTCCATTCTGCTCCTATTTCTGATGGAAATCCCCAAAAATCAACAGCCAATCTCTGCGAGATTGGGTGGGTTGACCCTCTTTTCTCAACCTGTGACAGTGTGAGGGTCCGCATACCCAAGGTATCCTGCGACCCTGCGTGATGTTTGGAAAGAAACGCTGCGACCGGATATTTCTTGGGATTTTGAGTGGCTATGAGAAATTCGTTTGGGCATTTTTTGGGCGCTAGGTGACACCAGATACACTGTGCATTCCCTTAGAAAATCATATATATATATATATACATACATATACACATCTATCTTGCCGCATCAGCTGCTGCTAGTTCTGAGTGGCTCTTTGCCAGCCCAGTTGGTAGTCTACCAGGTTGTGGGGATTGGGGGGGAAGCTCCCCAAATTCTTGGCACCAAGGGTTCCATTAATCCAGGGTTGGCATTAAGTTGCTCCAGAGGCGGAATGATTTTGGATCTACTCCCAGATTGTGTTTGCAAAGTACCGTCATCAGGGCATGGTCGGGTCAGCTGTCAGCTATTGTGTGTGACATGGTTGTAGTAGACACAAGGCGGGACTTGTTGTTAAAAGAGATATGACTTGCACGGGACTGCTTCAGGCGGCGAACAGGTTATTTTCAAAGGAGTGCTTGCAAAATCGGGAGGGTGCAAAGCGGCAAATGCAAACATGATGCCCTCAGGACCTAGTACACATGTTTCACATTCATGTACCAGTAGAGGATACGTCAATTGAAATGACAACTATATAGAGTCAGAACCATCCCCTGTGAGTCTGATGGGTCGATTCCTGGGCTGATTTGAATGCTCTAGCTTTAGGTTGCCATACGTTGCCCACGCAAATGCATGAAATTGTTCAGAAGGCTTCATACCAGACATGGGATTCATATTGGAGATTGTACAGGCAGCATCATGACCAGAAACTAGTGAAACCCTTAACTATTAGCCCATAAGCATCAGCGCAATTATTTGTCTAGATGCATCAATATTTATAGTATGCAAAAGTGCACCATATACGAAGAGGTTATTCACCTAGCATGTGCAAAAAACATCGAACACATTGTATGTGTCAGGACAAGTTCTGTCTTTGCAAGTGTTTTGTCATGGCGCGGGCGTGGAAGCTCTTGCTCCTCGACTCCCAACGGTTTAGAGCCGAAATATTGATGGCTGCACCGTGTCGATATCTTGGACTTGTTTCAATCAAGTTCCGATCCAATGAAATGAATCAAGTCCATGAGCTATGGGAAGTTATCCTTCAAAAGCATGATGACAACAATAGTCAACAATCATGTTGAGAATCGGGAATGTATGTTTGAAATTTGAACTATACTCAATTGGAAACATGTAGATGGCAGATTCTCCCTCCAGTGAACACCTATATCGAACACCCACCATTTCTAGATCACTTTCCGAACGGAAACCATACGTTTTGTTTTTGTTACTTGATGGTTCACCTCAGCCTCCCAGCCACTCGAAGGTCAGATGCCAGGAAGCTCCAAGGCGATTGGAGAACGACCAGTGGAGGAAATGCGGTGAATTTAAAACAGCCATCTGCTTTGAATATGTCCCAATATTGGGATATGGTATATTGGGATATCATAATATAATAATATACATCAAAATATGGAATATGATGTCCCAAAAAATCACATACCATGATATACCATGATATAGCGCTGTATGATTTTTGGAAGCCCATGGGGAAATTGTGGGAAATCCATGGGTCAAACAACATATCTACATTATCTAAGTCCCTTTGTCCCAAAAAGCACGTCATCATTCAACATTGATTGTAACCGTAGAAGCGAGGGCGGGTTTGGCAAGAGTTGCCGAGTTGATATTCCACTGGGATACAGTAGAAAAGAAATTCCGTCAGGTCAGTATCCAATGCCTGGTGCTGTCAACCATTCTTAATCCAAAAGATGTTTTGCGATGATTGTCCCAACTTCATTACAAGAAAATGGCATGTTCGTGGACCCTTTGGGTCAGACTGCAACTGAGTGCTCATTTGGTGGTATTCAGGGGTTTGGCTCAACCATCAATCAGCCGACCATCTAAAGAAGAACCTCTACATGTCCAGAGGACGAGATGCTTTGAAACTCAGGAGGTGTATTGAATCCAGAATCATTCCTCGTGAAGAACCTCCTGGTTTCCTGTGATTTGTGTTTGTCCAAAAATGGAGGATTCACCACCCATTTAACCATTTATGGCAATTTTGATGTGATTATCCACTGTGATTGGTGGTTTCCAAGAGCTTGTCTCTACCCTTTTCGCTGCTGTCCGCCTTTCGATTTGTGGCTCCAGCTCTTACAGAGTGGTTTCAACAGTTTCCATGCACGCAAAACTGAGACCCCCAACCTGCAGGGTGGACACAATTTAGAGGAACAACTTGTCATAGGACCTCAAACTGTTCAAAATTATGTGCTCTTGAGATCGTGAGAAACCCACACCATGTTCTTGGCCAGGTATGAATGCTCCTCAACCGACCCCTGCCACACCCCTTTGCACCATCTGACAACACTTGCACCTTCCCACCAGCGGTAACCAGCCATGGTGCAAGTGACGTTTCGGGTCCGGTGTCAAAACACCCAGCCGGGGGAGAAGGCAGGTGGAAGTGGCGCCTCCCCAGCGAGTCCCAAACCTTGGCATTTTTGGCGTGTCCCCTGGGGCCCTAATTATGTAAAACTCCAGTGTTTGGCACCCCCAATTTTTGTAGAGACCAACATCCTTATTGAAAATCAATTTTTCAGCTGACATACCCCTGGCTTTTGTTGGGAAGTCGACTATGCTTGTTGCATCCACCGCAATTTTTATTCCAGCTATATAGTCTATTTTGTTTTTGCTCGTTCATCCAATCTTTTGTTGAGTTCGACATATCCATTTTGGAAGGTCCTTGAATCTCTTTCGTCTAAATTAGGGATAAGTCAATGGTGCAAATTGGGTTGTCATTTGCATCCCAACATGACGATAGCTCTGTTGATTTTTGGGGATGTGGACGTAAGAAAAAACCACGGTGCATTGAAATCCATTCCCATCTGTGGATGTTACCAGCTGAGGTTGGGGATTCGGGATCTAAGTACCCAAAGCCCGGAGTTTAGCCCAAAATATTTCGGTTTTCGGGTAAACCATAAGGGAGAAAAGATCACAATTTTTTGATGGACAACATGTTCTTTCATGGAAATTCAGCCAGCCCCCAAAAAGGGGACCTCCCAAAGTAAATCCCCATGACTGTTTCTCATAGCGGCACCAGATAGTGCCCCCCAAGTTATATATGTTTGCTGGCTTATGTTGCCCCCATCTATATAACTTATAATACTAGTTCGATACATCCACCGTACATGAGTTAGCCAAGTGATGTAAACCAATTGACCTATCATTTTCATTACACTTCTAATATATTCTAATTGTTTCTTGGTGAAATCCTACGTGTTTCCTCTTTTTTTTTCGGAGTTCCAGGGGCCACACGGCCCAGGTCCAGGTTTGCCGACCCGCCTCCGCCGCCGTTGCAGGTCTATGTGGTGGGCAGCGGCACCAAGTTGGGTGCCTGGTCCCCGGACTCTGCATTGATGTTGAGCACTGGGCCACAGGAGGGATGGGGATGAGGAGAGCTCTTCAGCTGGGACAATGAAAACCATGCCATTTATAGAATAGGTATCCACCTATTGACCAATCAGTAGGTCATGGGATGGATTCATGATATTTTTCATGGCTCCTGTGAAAAAATGGGCAACCGGTGGAAAACAACTATAGAAAACGTGGCGGAAAATGGAAAGGATGGGAACACATCGACGTTTACCCTTGGCAATGCAAGTTGGTAATGGGAAATCCTCCCACAAACCGTCGCCATTTTTATTTGGATAACTAACAAAGAAGACACAATACCCCATTGACCCCATAGCAAACCAGAAATCCGACGTATTGAGACCATACCCCACAACAGGGATATCATTTGTTTTACCACATTTTGGGAACATACATCAGGAACGCCCAGCTGGCAAATCTCATCAAGACGAAATTCGAAGTTGCGCGTTTGGTATGGTGTATATATCATATATATATATAATATATGTATATATATATATTCTTCCTTTTTCCTCATGCTCATAGGTGCTGTTCGCAGCTGCGGCATAGCAACTCAATTCGATTGACTGAGGTCCCCGACAGGGTGTGTATATATATATATGTATATCATAATTCAGACTGCAGTATAACGAGATGTATTTGTATATGTACATTATGAATCTTATTATTACTATCAATATTGTATGATGTATTATTGTTTACTATAATAATTGTAGTGTATTCTGCAATATATTTGGGTATATTATAAAGTATTGTTATACATTGTTATGCATTATTTATTGTCATGCATTATTAAATACTCTTATGTATTATTCTATTGTGTTTTATCATATTATATTTTTCATATTTCTATTTTATATGATCACATATTGTTATTTATTGTTACATGTTATGTATTATATATATATTATTACGCACAGACCCTGTGGTTTGCCCGGACTGCAACATTGAGGATTCCCTGTCGTCTAGGGTTTTAGGGTTTAGGGTTCGTCGTCTGGTAAACACCAAAACACTGGCCCTGAGCAGGTTTTTGAGCATGTCAAAGGATAATATTTGAACTCCATTCCAACCTTGTGGGCAAACCATAGGGTCTTGCTGTATTATGATATACTACTATATATTACGTACTATATACTAATATACTATTATATATTACTATTTACTATTATATACTATTACATATCTACACTATTATATATACACTATTATATATATACACTATTATATATACACTATTATATATACACTATTATATATACACTATTATATATACACTATTATATATACACTATTATATATACACTATTATATATACACTATTATATATACAC
>Ga0126342_10004514_pt1 | contig 23831 bp, 23 predicted proteins | sample Cyp1metagenome_FD_92528 | JGI IMG/M metagenome (GOLD analysis project Ga0126342, IMG submission 92528) | Coral microbial communities from Lord Howe Island, Old Settlement Bay, Australia - Cyphastrea 1 metagenome | ecosystem: Host-associated > Invertebrates > Cnidaria > Coral ...
CACAGGTACACAGGTACACAGGTACACAGGTACACAGGTACACAGGTACACAGGTACACAGGTACACAGGTACACAGGTACACAGGTACACAGGTACACAGGTCCACAGGTACACAGGTACACACGTACACACGTACACACGTACACACGTACACACGTACACACGTACACACGTACACACGTACATACGTACAGACATACTACATACATACATACATACATCCATACATCCATACATCCATACATCCATACATCCATACATCCATACATCCATGCATAATTAATATATTGCGCGTGCGCACGTCAGTATAAATTATGTATCATGCCTGTCGTTTTGAAACAGGGCCATGCTGCGAGCATGCGACTGACCTGGACAGCAGGGTTAGAATTTGCTGATTTGGGTCGCTGTAGATGCAGTGGACATCCGTAGACAAAAGCAAGATGCTTTGATTGCAGCGAAACTCAGCCCATTGCCCGTATAATCCTCCACATGATCCCCTATTACTATTATCCATTATTATCCCATATGATCCCCATTCTCTGTCTCACTCGGGTCCTCAGGCTGAGCGTCATCTTCCACTCCAGCCGCGGGCCGGCAACTCTGAAGTTTTAGACCCGTTGGCTATGGCATGTTGGGGACGGAGGAGCCAGTCACTTTCAACCACTGAGGTTTGCTCATATTGGTCACGATCGCATCATCGGAGAGGCAAATTCTTCGTCATTTTTCAGCAGTGACTGGCAGCCACAGCAGCACTTGTGACACTTAAGCCTTGTGAAACCTGGTGACAGGTGCGAATCACGCTCCCACAATTTGAAAAGATCAAGGAACGGGCTGGGCCATTCCTCAGGCCTGGCTGCTGTCGCTGCTGTGACAAAAGATGGCCTGCGCATGCCTCAGCTGACAGGTATGCAGAGCGCGAAGATGCACTGGAGGCTGAGCTATTTACCCACATGCAATGCCGGTTAACCCAAAATACACCAAAAAATCCCAAGTCAGCCAGAAATGGTGGTATAATCCCTAATCGAAGGTTTATCCCAAATCAGATCCTCCAGTCTTCGAATGTCTTGCGTTCTAGCACAAATGTGACGGCAAGAGGACTTGGCTTGGCAGTCACTTTGAAGCTTGCGAATTTGAAAAGCAATTCAAACAATTCATTGTTACCGACGACATCCGTTGAACGGGTACCTCAAATTTGATGAACCATACCTCCATTAGAATTGCTATTTCGAATTATCCACCATTTTATCCATTTTCAGGCAGACCTAACTATCATAGTGTTGTCATACGGTGTCATAATTATCCCATCACACACATAATCACACACATATAATCACATATATATATATAATGTATAATTATATATATATATACATATATACATACATATCCCCAGAATATGGTTGCAGTAGTTTATACATATACAGTATATATAGTTATTTATTTAACATTTATTTATTCATTATCTATTTACAATATATATCTGTGTGCACGTGTGTGTCCCTATGTTCTTGCTGGATTTTGACATGGCTAATACGATCCTAAACCAGGCTCACCGGGTGTCCACAACGTGCCCCTGCCTCAGGCTAGAGGCGCGGAGTTGATGAATGAAATGCCCCACGCGCGAAGGCCACGAATGAAGCGGGAATCCTTCAATTTTGGGCATTTCACCAAAACTTGCGAGCGATTTGGTTTGCTATTCAAACGAGAGGGAGGGGGAGAGAGAGGGAGGACTATATATATATAATAATAATAATAATGACAATAATAATAATCATAATAATAATGATAATAATAATAACAATAAAAATAATAACAATAATAATAATATTTATATATAATGACAATATATACATATATATATAATCATATATATATAACAATAATAATAATAATAATAACAATAACAATAATAATAATAATAATATATTTATATAAGTAAACAAATAAACAAATAAATAGATAAATACATAAATAAATAAATATATATATATATATATGTGTGTGTGTGGGAAACCCTGAATCAAAGGGTATAAGCAGGGGGTTAACAGCCCATCTTCCTATGTTGCCCCTTGGAGCTATGGAAGATGTGGTGGAAGGGTTCATGGACGCATGAACCTGTACCCGCTCTCTGTATGAGATCCGGCTAAATGAAGAAGCGGCTTGCCGTTTATCATATCATGTCATGCGTTTTCTAAGGTAGGTGAGCAAGGTCAAGTGGCAGAGGTCCATCGTCATTTGGTATTTCACAGAAATGGACAGCATGATAACATAACATCACATAACATGACATGTTTTCATGTCATCTCGTTTCATCCTCTCCCTTCGGGGTGTATCCAAGTGTGTCTTTCATGCACCCGGATCTTTGATAAAGTGCCGGGGAAGCTGCGGGAAGCTTGGTGGTGCGTCCACCGGCGATACCAGATTACGTTCAAAATTTACCAGACATCATGTTGCCAGAAGCAAACTTCGCACAAGCATCCAGACGTTGTTTATCAGAATTCTCCAGCAGAAGGAGAGTTTTCTCAGAATTCACCAAGAAGTGCATGTTCAGAATTAGACAGAATTACAGATTTTTCATTTCAGAATTCCCGGTGTCAACCCATAATTCATTCTAGCATGAACATCAGTTGCGATTGAACGCAATTTTTTCAGATGTCACCCGGCAGCCGGCCATACACCAGCTCATTGGTTGCACACTTGGTAAGTATGTTGCGACACAGCAGCCATGAACATTGATCATAGCGCCATTTAGTGTAATCTCATGGTTTAGGTGTTTCATTCTGGAACAACGACCACATTTGTTGATGTTGACTTGCTTGTACTTCCTTGGCCACGACCATGCAGCCCGCGATGACAGCAGCTGATTTGCTTGCGCAGTTGATTGATGAGCCCACTACCACATAGCACACCAGCAGCACTACCTTGTCTACCACCATTCTTTCCAACTCAGCACCAACACCAACCAACGGGACACACTTTCCCACAACCAATGCAACCACCGTTTGCCTCCGTCCTTTCACACTGTCAACACGCCACATTACAACACAGCAATGCCAGGTCTTCAGCCACTTCCACACTACAACACAGCCACACCAGGCTTTCAGGCATCACCACCACAGTGTGGTTCGTCCTTTGCGTACCAACCCACATCACACCCAACCAGCACCACACCGGCACAACCATTACCAACTATGCCGGCTTCACAACAATATCCACCCACCAATGTTCCAGCTCCACCACAAAGCCATGCAAAGCACAGCCGTACACGCTCTCGCACCACACGGAAGCACAGCTCCACTAGCAAACATCGCAGACAACACAGATATACCAAGCGACACCACACACGTTACACACCACAGCACAGATCCACCACACCACGTCACAGGCGTCACACATCGCAGCACCGCTCACGTCGCCGGCAACATCATTCACCCACTGTCAGATCCAGATCCAACCACTGACCACGCACAAGACACAGAACAACATCTCTTCGCCAACACACTCCACCACGTCACCACACTTCACTACCACGTCCACAACCACGACCACGACCACTTCCACCACCGCCGTTACCACCACAGCACTACAAGCAACCACCATCTTCAACCTCAATGAAGCCATCTCCTCCACCAACACCACCGAGCCTGGCTGATCAAATTCGGTCTGTTGCCATGTCCAGGGCCATCTGCCACACCACAACACCAAAGACCATCACAGCTGGCTTAGTCCACTTGAAACCTCGCCAGCAACACACACCACCAGCACCGCCTGATACTACAACGACAACACAACAACCACAGTCAGACGATCTACTTCAAGAAGCTATCGAACAACAGATACAGCAAGATCCTTCCGTGCTCACGCCATGGGAACCTCCCATTCGGGACAGTTATCAAGCATTCAACTACCGTGAGCTAGAACAGCGGCTTCACTCTGCAGCACTACGAGCCCGTGAGCTCACAGCACCATCCGTGTATTTCCGTTTCTTGGCAGATCGTGACACAAGTGTTCGTGACATGGCGGCTTGGTTAGAAACGCCCTTCCCAGCAGACATCGGCCTGCCACAAGAACACATTACCACATCGTTAGCCAAGTACAATGTAACAACTGGCATGCCCATGTACAACACACTCACCCACACTACATTTCACCAGAATCACTCAATACTGGCAAACATCACTAGCATTTGGATCCTTGAGCCTGATCCAAACTTTTCTACACCAGCACAGAACTTGCATGGACATGAATGTGATGATGTTGAGCTACCGCTGCTGCCAACGGATGTGCAAAAGAGAGGCTGCTGAGGCGACAGTTTCACCTCCGGATCATACTTTAATTATAATGCAATATTTATTATTTACTTCGAGATCATATAACTTAACTTATTTTACTTCTGGCCCGGTTTTGCAGATGATACTCTGGACTTCATATATTTCTAAGCGTTCAAATACTGCTGGACTACAAAATGCCATATGGCTTCGGAAAAGATTACGTTACCAAGTCAATTACCAGTAGCACCCTGAACAGAACGTTTCAGCGGAACGCCGCAAGAAAAGCTTCGATGAAGAGTGCAATCATGCCAAGCCCGTCGTGGATATAAGTTCACTACGACTTCAAAATTCACCTGCGTCATTACAAAGTTGATGACCTCTTCCATGGGCTTGTTGCTTCGTTGTATCTCCGTTTGACATACAAATCAACAAACAATGTGGTTAATTTCGAGTTCGTGTGCGGACCGTCACCTTGTCAACTATACAATTTGAGATTTTATGGACACCCAATTCAACAAAGAATATCATGTGTTGCTGCTTACTTTTTGCTTATGCCGTCACATGGGCTTCATCACAAGCATTGTCAAAGTTGGCGTTCAAATTCATTACATCACAAAGCGATTTCAGTGATCATTAGAGGCGCCCATAGATTCACAGGGGCAAATCAGCTTTTCCACCGTTGCTTTGAGTTGTATCATGACGTCGTGGCGTGGCGGCAGCGGTCCTTATGACTCTTATTGATTCTTGGCATGCGAGACAGCTCACTACAACATCAACACACCACCGCCAGCACAGCATACACGCACACCACATCAACACCTTGGGAAGAACCACCAAGCCCACAAGGCACAAAGCGGTATGACCGCGAGCTACCGAGCACATTCCAGCCCGACAGTCAACATTTTGATGCCACACAGCAGTTTGGCCTGATGTTTCCATGTCACATCACAGCAACAGCGTGGAGCCAGAAGTACCAACTTGCGGGTCGATCCATCGAAACCATCCATCTCCATGAATTGGTATACATGGGGTGGTCCAATTGCAACCTACGCGCCTTAGCCAATGGCAAATTTACATCCCTAGTGTTTTCCCGCAGCATCAAAGAATCTATGTTCTTTCATCACCTCCCCACCAAGCTCCGTGATGAGCATTTGGATCTTGATGACATAGCGGCAGCCCGCTGTGACCAACAAGGCATTACCATCACCGACCCAGACCCCAACCAGTTGAAAAAGACCAAAATCCATCATTTGGTCAATGCCATCATGGATTATTTCCGCCAGTTTGCCAACACCAGCCTCCAAGATGCTCAAGCCAAGATTCGCGCACTCGAGCAGCAGCTTCAAGCACAGCGTCACACCACATCCAACAACCAGCTTCCAGTTGTCGACACGCAAGAACAAGATCTCACAATGACACCTGAATCAGCAACAACACCACAGGCCAACCACGACCAACACACACCACCAACAGCACCCAACAAGCGGACCATTCCAACTACCAATGCCGCACAACCAGCCACCAAGAAACCAAGAACATTGACAGACATGGGCATCAAAGCACGCAGCGCTGGCCACACTACTAGTCCACCGCACAACATCACTCCCAGCAGTGCAGGCGACACCATTCCAGCAAGCACAATCACCGACCTACAGGACAACATCCACAACCTACCGGGCACGAACACCATCCGTCCTTTCACCAAAGCAGCACCAAACACAATCGCAGCCAAGACCGTTGACGCTTGGATTAAAAAACAGCCAGTTCCCAAGCAACACCAAGCAGCACTTCACGATGCCTTAAGCACACTCCATCAGCTTTTGAAAAAAGTCCCAAGAGCAGAACAAAGCACTTTTGCATATAAAGCAGCATCACTTGGCTTGCCGGTGACGATGGCGGCAAAGGCGCGCAATGAAGAGCTCTACAAGCTGCTGCTGTTTGCGGTTACGCAGCTTGAGTGACTAGCCCGTGACGATCCGAATCATGTACAGTTTTCCGCGGCATGCGTAACTTTTTCGGATGCCTACAACGTTTTCCACCTGAAGAGGTTTGGTTTATGATACTCTTTCTTGTTACTGTTAGTGTAATCTCATGGTTTAGGTGTTTCATAGGTGTTTCATTCTGGAGCAACAATCACACTTTTACATGTTGACTTGCTTGTACTTCCTTGGCCACGACCATGCAGCCCGCGATGACAGCAGCTGATTTGCTTGCGCAGTTGATGAGTCCACTACCACATAGCACACCAGCAGCAATACCTTTTCTACCACCATTCTCTCTCCAACTCAGCACCAACACCAACCAACGGGACACACTGTCCCACAACCAATGCAACCACCGTTTGCCAATTCCATGTTTGCACAACCTCCGTCCTTTCACACTGTCAACACGCCACATTACAACACAGCCATGCCAGGTCTTCAGCCACTTCCACACTAGAACGCGGCCACACCAGGCTTTCAGGCATCACCACCACAGTGTGGTTCATCCTTTACGTACCAACCCACATCACATCCAACCAGCACAACACCGGCACAACCATTTCCAACTACGCCGGCTTCACAACAATATCAACACAATATCCACATGTTGATCGCAACACAATTTTCACCGTCGACCTACCACCTTGCGGATGTTCAGAGGCCGTCCTCGACAGGCAGCCATGGTTCACCGCCAAATCCGGGTTGGAGACATTTACAAAATTTGTGAACTTTCACTGCAAGCATCCATTTTCACACACATGAACCACACATTCCAGCAAGTACGCGGCAGCGCCATTGGCAATCAAATCAGCCCAGTTCTTGCCAACCTCACAGTTAGCCACGTGGAACATCAGTGGCGTACACAGCCACAAATACAACTACTTCAGCAACGCGCTCACCGTATCTACACCACCAGATACGTTGACAACAAACTTGTCCTTCCAAACAAATCACAACATTTTCATGATGGCATGCAGCAATTTCTCACAGACACTTTTTACGAGCCTCCAGTTCTACTTGAACAAGAACCAGACTTGTCATCCCTTGGATGCACAATCAACCCTGACCTTGAGACACTGTCATACATTCAACCAACTAGCACTTGGCAATTCCAACCTTACTCCTCAGCAGCGTCGAAGCAGCACAAACTTTCAGCAGCATACAGCCGCATTTGCTTGGCAGCACGACACAGCCGCAGCCACCCACAACAACAAGCAAAAGCTGATGTTGAGTCCTTAATTCAGAAGGATGTATCGCTCGGATATCCCGAACAACCACCACACGCTGATTGGCACTTGTTTCAAGTTTGATATAATAGCAAAGTTGTACTTGATACCGATACCTTGTATTGCTGTCACTGGTGCTTGAAGCCATTTGAAATCTGACCAGCACTATCTTGTTTTGCATTCATTCCGGTGTTTCAAACTATATGACATGAGGCCAACAGCACTGAGGGGTGGTTTTGCCACAACTAGTTTAGTTGGAAACAACTATATTGAGGACAGTCTTTCTTGTATGGAAAATCGTGCCCGAGCGGCTTGCTGTGTGTGGGAAACCTTGAATCAAAGGGTATAAGCAGGGGGGCAACAGCCCATCTTCCTATGTTGCCCAACGAAGCTATGGAAGATGTGGTGGAAGGGTTCATGGATGCATGAGCCTGTACCTGCCGTCTCTATGGGATCCGGCTAACCCAAGAACCGGCTTGCCGTTTATCATGTCACGTCATGCGTTTTCTAAGGTAGGCGAGCGAGGTCAAGATCGTCATTTGGTATTTCACGGAAATGGCGACATGACATGACAACATGATAACATAGCATAACATGTTTTCATTTCATCTCATTTCATCCTCTCCCTTCGGGGTGTATCCGAGTGTGTAACTCCTTTTTTTCACATCCTGGTCCTCTTTTTTATCGAATATCTGCACGCACCGAGGAGCCCCAGATGGAGCATTTCTTCTGCTCCAGGAGGAGGTGTGGGACCCGAGTCAGGGCACTAGTTTATTTGGGGCTGGTAGTGGTTTGGTCATGGTCAAATCCCCATTTTGAATCATTTGGAAAGATTTGCAGATATGTTTGGATAGTTTTACCATATTTTACATAGTTTTTTGTATGACCATTTTGATGTTTGCTATATTTTTTGCTGATGATCTCCCCTCATTATTATCCGGTCGGTGGACATATCCTCAATTCTTGTCGTTGAAGTTTTAAGGTCCCTCAGGTGCCTGATGTGGGGCACGCAGCTGCGAGTGCTGCTGCTAGCCATGCCGTATCGTCTTAAGATGTCTTAAGTCTTAAGTACCTCAAGTTGCATTGTTTGAATCAGCTATTCTGGAATGTTTAAAAACCTTGGCAGGGACATCGCTCGCAAGTGTTCAGAATGGTCGAGATATTGTATCAAGAGATGAGGAATTGAGGACCAAACTGTCACAAAATCCATGCAGGCAGTCAGCTCAGGGCAAACACCTGGGACCTTAAAATGAATTCTGTGCAAATCTCCCGAGAAATGTTGGAAGGGACGATTAAACTCGTCTCAGCCAAGTCCATGCCAAGTTTTTTGATAGCTGTTTCAAAAACTCTTTGAGGGATCCTGGCAGATGCACAGTCGTTGCATCTCGCCTTAAACAGCCTCAAACTCGTTCCAAGAGTTTTCAACACTCTATGCTCGTGGATTGCGACCCAGAATGACCCAGATCCACGTTGGCTGTCGCACGGCCGAAAGGCCAGAAGCATCAGCATTGCATGAAAAATGCTGAGGGGCCAAGACGATTGGCACTCCGGCCGAAGACGCCGAAAGGTGTCGAAGCTGTGTGCAAACATGTTCTAAATAATTTCATATAGTTCAATACATGTTCAAATATGTTCAAATCAATGGCTAAGAAAAATCAGATGCCTTCAAATAATCTTCCAATGATCTTAGCGTCCCTTGACCCTTGTCATTTTTGCTTCCTTTTGGTTTGGCCACTTTGAAGCATTGGATTTGCCGCGGGGCAGCGAGACTCTGCGGCTGAATTTATCCTGGCTCCTTGCCTCAATACAAGGCGACTGAGCCATCCTGGCGTAGCATTAGGAAGCTGACTGGGTATCACAATTGAAGCTGACCATGTCCGGCAGAAGCGATGCTGAGACTGAGCCAATGTGATTTTGGTGCTGTGGGCTGCAGGGTTCATCTGCTTGTTATCTCAGGTTGCTAATAGCTGACCGTGCAACAAGTTTTTACATGTTGCTTCCAAGACAGGCCCAAAGCGTCTGATGACGGCAGCCATGCCTTTGACATCGTAATCTCATCACTGTCGCCCCACGCCATGAGGAAAATTCGTTGCAGAAGAGACGCGTAACCAGTGCAACCTGTTGAGATGTTGAGATCATTGAAGATTTACTGATCCGCCTGGGGCTATTTGGTTTGGAATGGTGGAATTGTTTCCAACAGTTCTGCACCTGATCTTGCACCTGCAAAGTTTGAGCTTCAAATGGCCTTAAGAGGAAGTTAGCATGGCTGACGGGGATGTCCTGGGCATTCTGCTTCTTGCCCGCAATGCCAGCTTGCCTTCTTGCCAGGTTTGCACTGTCATCTCACCTTTTCAAACATTTTGGATCAGCCCTTCAGAAGCGGTGCCACTACTGACTCGTCCAGCTCCAGCTATCTCCAAGGTCCTCGATATCTCAGCCTTCCGCCTCCTCCAATTCTGTGCCGGGTTCAGATGTTTGTTGGGTCCTTGGAATGAAACCATTGAAGAATCAGACCTTGTCCAAAACTATGGGATACTCCGCCAAAATGATCCAAACTTTCCATCCCAATCATCCTACTGGTGCTTGTCACCCAGAAATTTTAGGTGTCCAATAATTGGGGCAATCCCCAATGAATCCCTGGACTTCAAGGCTCTCAACAGGGCGTTTTCTCGCCCAAGTCGGAGCCTGTTTGGAGGAGGGGCATGTGCCAAATCCAACTCTCTGAATGTGCACTAGACAGTGATATCACAACATATTACCGTGTTTTACACCTTTCAAATCCTTTCAATCTCATTCAATATTTGTGATGTATGACTATGTAACTTACGTATGCATAGATTTGTTATGTCTTTGTGTGTGTGTGCGTGTGCGTGCACATGTTCTATGTTATCCAGATCTCATTCTTCCATTTCTACAATGAATTTTACCACCTGACTTGGCCATACTTTGCCGCAAGGACCAAGAACATCGTCCTGATTCGTCCAGCGCTTTGACGCTGCATCCGGGCATCATGGTATTGGCCACGTCAAGCTGCTCCGCTCAGGCCATGGACGATCATCGTGGAACGAGTTCCTGGGCGTCATAGTCTCAGGATTCCTCAGGATGTTTGAGGTGTGTTGTTTGCATAAACTCACTAAAATTGCTAAAATCAATTAAAATCATCTATGAATCGACTGCAATACAAATTTGTAAGTTGTCATTCTTGGATGCATCAGGCTCACAAGCGTGCTCAATGGGAAGAGCAGGACAGGTTGCTGACTGGGTGGCATCCCACGGACACATCGCCAAGCCATTGGGATTGGTGAAGGAGCTCAAACGACAAGGTGCTCCAAAAAGTGGCGGCGTGCGCAACGTGCTCCGGTTTGGCCGCCCGTTGAAGATCGAACCCGATGAGTTTGGATATGGCAGATATGGGATAGCAATGGGATCCACAATGGGATACCAACGGGCCCAGAAAGCAACAAGAGAAATATGTGAGTATTTGAAATTGAACATGTTCGCTGCAAACCCTAGGTTTGCCCGCGGCGAATCCCGCATATCCTTTGACATACTCAAATCCCTTCGTAGGGAGTAGGGCTTAGTTTTTTTTTCTAAACTTTCCAGAACAACAAACCCTAAAACCTAAAACCCAACAACCCTAAATTAAAACCCTAAATGTCCTAAATCCTGACAACTTAAAGTCAAAATCACTGCGTATAGCTCGTGTTTTCATTCATCCTCTGGTGACAAGTTATATCATATTGTTTGGATGTGTTGTTTGAGTGTGGGCGAACCCGGGGGTTGGAGGGAACACATCCAACTTGCCAGGTCAATGGTTGGCCGTGGTGAAGCAAATGCTTCAGCTTACCCACAGGGGTTAGTTGCTGAGACACAAATGAGACCAGGGCGACCAGGGTGCAGAGCTTCCCAGAATTCGTTGCAGGTAAAAATATCAAACTGGTCAGGAATTCTCATATTTGCTGGGAAAATATATGGAAGCTATGGAAGAATCATGGTTTAATTGCTGATGTTTCCTGTGCATTTTCTCTTCAATAAGTTATTGAGAGGCGTGTAAACATTGCATAACCATGAGGCAACCAAAGTCTGGGCACACGGACCTGCTGGACCTTGGAGAGGCACAAGCTGAATCACTACTTGACTCCTTGTGATCTGGGTGTATCTTCAAAAACGTCAACCAAAATCCCATGGCTAGTCATTTCCCCACAAAAAGCACCATTTGGTGTACTTGCCAATTCTTGCAGGAACCCAGGTTGCATCTTGGGAATGATTCATTTGTCACTGCACCCTCCCGGGAGCCGTTTGAATTGTGAGATCGTAGAGTGCACTCGATCGTGGGCCTAATTAAGACTTCATCAGCCATGACTATTCCGAATGATTTTCCCGACGGGCCAGTTCTGCTGGGGCAGAGGACCCTTGGATACCCTTGGTGTCTGAAAGACGCTGATGGAAAACGACCAGGGCCTAAGGGGTCCCCCATTGGGTGATCCCTCAACATCCCTCAACGAGTTCCAAGGACCCTCCAGATGGCTCCGGCAAATGAGAAATGCACGCATGCTGAGACTGCCGAAGGAACACACATCAAGAAAGGCCTGAAACCAATGGGTTGGTCTCAAACTGGGGGGCACCTCAAAAAAGTGCAATTTTCAGGTTACGCCATTAGGGTTTTGGGGTTCCAAATCTTGAGACAACTCTTTGCATTCTGAAGAGGTGGATGTCCACGGCGGCTTCCTTTGGGAGCATGGTTTCAGATGCTGTCCCTTGTCATGGGCAGGTTTGTTGTGGTCACTTGAGCGAAGATAGAGATACGAAGCCTAGCCGCGGAGCCGTGGAGCCGAGGTATGCGACCTTTGGTTCGTTTGTCCCACTGGCAATGCTATGCTATGGTTGTCAGCAAAACTTTGCGAAAGCATCGACAGAGTTTGCCTGCAAATATTACATGATGGATGAGCTCAAGCTTGATGGTGTCACAATAGGGAGGCGGGCAATAACGCGCAGGAAGCCAAAAAACTTTGAAAAAAAAAACGGTGCATGCATTTGGATGCATTTGGCTTCCATATTTGTGCATCACATTCTTGAAGCAGAACGCAGCGAGGGAACAAACATCCAAGCTCCTCAGGTTCATGACAGCTGCACATTTTCCATGGAATATTAAGCCGGTGCTTGGAATGCTCTCAGACTCTGTCACTTTCTGCGGATTCCACCGCACATCGCACCTCTCGGCAGAATTGAGAACGTTTGCAGAAATTGAGGGAACTTGATGGAATTTGTATGAATTTGTGTTGTGTGGAATTTGGATGGTGACATTTCATGTAGGCGTTTCATAATTTATATGGCCCAGTTCAGGATTCCCTGACTCTAAACACTCTAACACTAACATATTCTTCATCAAAGAGAGTGGACGCTCTGGGACCCTTGCTTTTTTTTTTGCGGCTGAGGTACGTTGCAGCAATGTGCTGCCTCAGCATCACCATGTACTCGTGGGTTGGTTTCAGTGCTGTGTCTGCCCTGGGTCTCCTGGCATTCCTGACCGTCAACAATTTCGCCACTGCATTTACAGATTCTTGGTGGATCTTGGTACGTGACCTTATTATGTCACCTTGGCTGATGTTGAAATATGTTGAAATATCTGATTAACAGACATTAACATATATTAACAGTATACCCGTATGCTGGTGGCAGTGGGTTGATGCAGCTGTTCCTACCAGGACGTGCTCGTTGATGCCACTACGGCGCGGCTTGCGAGGTGTCATGCGAGTCAAGCATGTGAGCCTCGGGCAAGGACCGCAGCTCAGAAGCCGTGGCCATTGAAGAATGGGATATCCCATGGATATCCCCAAGATTGATAACCCCAAACAAAATATACATAAATATATATATACACTTACAGAGAGATGATGTACAGAGATGATTGAAATGGATAGTTAAGCAAATTATGGTGAGAATATATGATAGAAAAAATATAGGTAGAGTTCGAAAATGGTAGAAATATGAACCCCGTGGAATTGGGTGGGGCACTATTGCGGCAAGCGCAGCAAGCAGACAGTGTGACAGTGTGCCGAGCTGCGGTGAGCCGAGGATCTTCAAACAGCGATACGGGTATCACAAGCTGCAGGTGGCCTCGCTTCGAGTGCCATCAAGGGGACGTTGGTTTCAGTCCTCTCTCCCCGTGGCACGATTATGAGCAATATACTTTGCGTGGCAGTTCAGCTGCACTTGAGATGTCAAGTCGTATGTATTGATTCCGCATATTTCAGATCAGCACAGAATTTGGGAATGCTTCAGTTGCCTTTATGGTTTTTTACTGTGAGCTTGGCTGCATGTGGCTGTGGCTGGTTGGAGTGTTTGTTGACAAGATAAAAAAAGTGCCGCGGATCTTCTCAGGTAGTGGTTCTGGTTCCTGCGCTCAGAGGGTGGTTGCCAGAAGAACGGCTTCCAGGTAAATGCTGCACTGCGAGCTTGCAGCTTGGTGATGCACTGCTTTCAAAGGCCACATAGCAGCTGCCATTTTCTCATCCTGTTACCACTAGAGTGCAATGAACAACCAATGCAGCTTTCTTGCTCCACGCCATGAAGTGATACATGCCCATTCATTCCTACACGCTGAAGATGAGGAAAACATGCAGCCAGAACTCTGGTTTGACTCTCGCAACTGAGCTGCAAACACCATGGGATGGATGAATTGCCAATGCTTGCTCTCTTCACAGGCAATTGGAAGCATCCAAAGTGTCTCACGCAACTCAGGCGGCGGCCTTCTTGACCTTCCTTGCAGTGACTCTGTTTGTCTCACAGACCTTCTTGCCGGGCTGGCGGACAAGAGCCCCTTCGCCAAGCATCTTAAGCAATATCACTTCAAGCAAGCCCCTTCTGATCTGAAATATGCTACCAGAAACATATGGAAAACCTGGCTTAGTATGGTTTAGTATGGTTTAGTACCCTGGATCTATTCCTCTTATGGGGTTTTGTAATGGAGCATTTGTTATTCCATCCCTGGCTGACCGCAACTGGCTTCCGAGGCAGCGGTGCTGATTGTATGCTCTGTTTCTGTAGTTGGTTGTGCCTACAAGGCCTGGACACAGAGCATGGGATGTCGAATCACCCATAGCACGCAAGATCAACAACCAACTGACCTATGTTGGACGACAGCGGCACAGTGCCACTGCAACCAAAGTGATGAACCCAAATAAACATTAACACACTGCTGTTATTTGATAGGTGAATCAACAAATATCAAAGATATCAAAGATGCCGGTAAGAGGAGCTTGGCCGCTGAAGTTCAAACATGCCTTTCGGGTTGTATGCCATTCAGTGTCGGTGGAAGACAGTACTGCTTGATAACTCTGTTTCGTGCAATCCGTGGCAGGGGTTGAGTCCCTCATGCTGTCATACTGCCCAAACAAAGAACCTAAGTTCAAACACGTGAGGTGGTGAAGGCTTTTCTCTTGGAATTCAACTTGGAATAATTATCTTGGAATCCAGGATTCCTCATACAAGTGAGTCCCACGGCCCACACTGTCCCACATATGTTTTTGATTTATTATTGTAAATTCAGCTCAAAATTGGATGCCGCTGCTCCATTTCCTTCACAGATTTGAGATGCCGCAGGATTTTCCTTGTCTTCCATGCTGCATGATGCTGCATGCTCCGCGCAGGTCTTCAGCAAGATCTCGCCATATCTCTGGAAGACCTCCGCACTGTTGTTTCTGCGGGCATGTTTCCAACCAGGCCAGGAACACATCCTCAGTGTGACAAGTGAAAATCGAAGGACATTTTAGGGGCGTCTTAAGATGTGGGGCCTCCCCCAAATCATCCAAACTCTGTAATCTTTGTGTAATCCTAATAAGGAAACCTGATCGTTTTGGTGTCCGATCTTAAGATATCTTAAGAAGTTTCAGCATATTTGAACTCATTCCCCCATCCTCGTGCCAGGTTTGGGTGAATCCATGTTCGTATGGATGTCAAAAGATCCCAACGGGCCGCGCTTCACACCAGAACTCCTGGGGCTGGCCGATTGCTTCGGTCACGCGGGGCTGTTAGTAGGCGTAGTGATCTTCAACAAATTCCTGAGAAGCTGGAAATACCGAGACTTGACAAGAACTGAAAGAATGGGGAAGCCCCGCAAGGCTATTCCTCCGAGAGCAAATGTCGGGCCCATTCAGCCCCCAATGGTCAATAGTTTTAGTGGTTGCTCTTGGATTTGCTGTGTTGAGTTGAGAATAGTTGAGATGTTTTTAGGTTTTTTTTTATCCTTGTGACCCATTGGAATCTGTTGATCGATCCGAGGCAACATTTTTTTGCTCGGGCAGCTTCTAGTGATCCTGTTGCAGTTTATGGACCTGATCCTTGTTCTTCGGTGGAATCTGCATATGGGACTTCCCGATATTGTGCAACTTGGACGGCAAAAGCTATCACTTGATATCACATGCACGGAATAAACATGCGAAAACTGCTAATCTGAACGATCTTGTGGCAGATTCTCAGGTTCTTCATTGGGGACGAGACCTTCGACACGGCAGTGGAAAGGACATTTTATGTTCCTTTGGTCGTACTGGCCTACAAGGTTTGCCCTGGCCACCTGGAGGCGACGATCTTTGCCACCCTCATTGCAACCAGCAACATCGGTGCCTTGAAATATCTAGAAAATTCTAGTTCTTCAGCTCGGCTGAACCATGATTTCCACGTTTTAAACATGTTGAAACATCGAAGCGACCCTACAAAATTGCTCCGCGCCGGAATTGCGAAAAGGTGGCGTATTTTTGACATGCCATGTCGGTGGATGTTCAATATGTAGATGCACAATGATGTACATGTATATGTGGTCCATGATGATGATGATGATGATGATGATGATGATGATTGATGATTGATGATTGATGATTGATGATTGATGATTGATGATTGATGATTGATGATTGATGATTGATGATGATGATGATGATGATGATGATGATGATGATGATGATGATGATGATGCTTGTAAGTGTGGAGCAACGCCCGGGTTGGGCGGAACATGTTTGGACCGTTTCAGCCCATGCCCACCGATTTCCATTCATCGAGTCATCAAATGTCCCATCTCCATAAAAGTCAGTCCAGACTCCATCCAGTGCTGAGTGCCGCCAAGGAGTTGACTGTGGGAAGTATTTGGGAGTCGCTTTAGCCGAAGTTTGGGGAATTGTGGGTGAAGACTTTCAATACTTGCCACACGGCATCATCTCCAAAGCATTGTTTCGCTTGGTGCCGATTCCGTTTATTCTGATGCTCTCCCCCGACTTCACACCTGACGATCCCATTCCCACCTCCGATCCGATTCCCAGCTCCGATGAGGACAGGGGACAAGAAAAGGTCTGCGTGTAGTCTAGTAGAAACTCCAAATGCGGTGGGTGTCCCTCAAGTTGATCTGTTTTGGATGACATGGGAATACACCCGAAAATTATGATTCTACAGATCTTCCAGTGTTCACTGTGTTCATACTCTGTTTGCGGATGTTTGTAGTGATTGTAGTGGAACTGCCTCTGAAGTTGCCTTTGCAGCGGGAAGCTCAAAGGACCTTACTAAGCGCAAAGAGGCAAACAACGAGCAGCGTCGCGAGCTTCAGGAGCTTTAGTCTTCATGCCACTGATGAAGGACCAGTCCTAGATCACTCTGCAACACGGATTTAGTCTGTGATGTAGGACAGAGTGCCCATTAAAACTAGGTATTATTAATGTAATGTCAAATAGGATCTTCCATGAATTCGTTTTATTGCCTGCGATGAAGCACAGCCCAGAAGGTCTGTGCTTCTTGCAGATAGGACGTGCATAGTCGCATAGTGTTTGCTCGAACATTCCCGCATGTTCAGGCTGCAGCAAGAGCTTGCAGATGATTTGTTTCTCTGACTTTACTTTACCTTTGCCAAGCTGAAAGCTTGAAGCCATCCCACAGTGCACTAGCCCCAAAGTGAGGCCAACGTTCTCTACGAGACTCGTGCTTGATTTGAGAAATACATGCATCCTACAGATGTTACAGCCAGCAGTGATTTATGAAACAGTTCTGGCATACGATGAAACATGAAGAAACACAATTCAGCGGACAGGCTGATCTCCAGAAGCAAAGTACAGGTGGCTTTTGGCAAGGAGTGTTTGGAGCCTTAGTTAAGCCGTAATCATAGCCATCATAGCCATCCCGTGGTCTATCAGCTGCCTAAGGCGTGGTGGTCTCAAGCATGTGGGCAATGCGTTGAACCATGCGGGCAAGCTGAACCAGGTGGACCACCCACTCAGTGCTGGAGGTTTAGCGCAGGCGTCGGCCCTGAATTGGTGGGACAATTTGCTGGAAAACATTTAAGAGACCTTTATATATAGATAATCTATAGATAATATATATATACATATATATATTATGTATTTTTTTGATGGAACAAATGATTCTGGTTTCCTGTAGGTTATTCTGACACCAATTCACGAGATTCAGCTTTAGGATCATTTTACTTAAAGCTGCACAGATGTTGGTATCGTTGGTATACCCCATTCTCTATGGGCCATTCGGCCGACAAAGGCGAGGCAGCTGAGACAGCAGATCACTGCACTTACCGCTGAGAGTCAGCCGTCGCAGGCGTGTACCATGGGGCATGGGGAGAGGAGAGATACACACACATTCATACTATAAAGATATATATATATATACATATATCACATCAATTAAACACATACCGACAGACTGAACACACACACACACTTTATATAGAAGACGTGTATCATCGTGTATGTATACTTATGTATAGTTATATCTATCATGTTTTAAACGGGGATGTCATTAAACAAGTTAACCAAGAATATGATATTGTGGTGTATCTGATGCCCCAACATGGCTATATTGTAGCTATTTCAACCGGAGAAGTCTCCTCCCAGTCTCTTCCCCTTCCGCGGTCATACCAAAACATGATGACCCCCCAATAGCAATGTTCGGGATGGGTTGAAGCGACAAACCAGTGTTGCCTTTCCTCAGCAACCAGAGGGCTAAAATTCGAGATGTGCAAGGAGTTCAGCTCATTGTAGGCGTGCATGACTTGCTAATAGTTTTCAGCCCATTGCTTGAAGAAAAACACCTGGGATGGTCTGGGATGACAACATGAAGAAGCCATAAAAGCCAGACTGTTTCACATGCTTGTGATTAAGCATTCGAAGTGGGTAGCTGCATGCAGCCAACACATGCTGACACAACTGGCTGAGAGGCTGCCACATCCTTGCTGCGATGCAGGCCGGCACTCAATTCTGGTGAAGGTTTACATTTATTTATTACTAATTATGTTCGTTTTTTTTTTTTTGTGACAATTTTTGGATGTGGTTTGTGTGTGCTTAAATCATTGATGACCTGTCCAATTCCGGCTGGATGTTTGTGGCAACTGGCCGGCAGCTTTTGGGCACAAATTGGAATGACATGCCCCAATCGCTAGGTGCAAGCCTATAGCATCACGGAAGGTAATATCATGTCACATACTGTAATGGTTTTATATGGTTTTATTCTGCTTACGTAGATTCGTGTTTGTAGAGCCCGATGACAAGTCGGTTTGCAAATCATGCATCATCTTGCTAAGTCCCACTTTTATCACTTGTCTTCAGTCTCTTACGGTGCATTGGTTGGCAAATGAGTAGATCTCATGGCTGCCGCTGCCCGACGCAAACGTTGGGAAGAGCATGACTTCTACGATATCTTGGGCGTGGCCTGTGATGCAAGCCAAGATGAAATCAAGCGGGGCTTCAGGACATCGGCTTGGTTGAGTTCTGCTCAGCAAGCCAAAGAGCTGGGTGGATCTGAAAACCAGAGAGAGAGAGAGAGAGGGGGACATGCTGCCATTTGCTCCGTACCATCCATTCTTGGACAAACTCAATTTCTTGTTGTAACGCCAACCTTTGCTGAGTAGTCCGCCATTTTTGAGCTGATGTGTAAACATTGTAACATGAGCGTTAGCAGCAGCCGCGAATGGTAATATATGATAACGTATTGACGACAACCAGGAAGATTGCACTAACTTGCCATCCTGACAAGGCCAGACTTGTCGCTGAACTCCAGAAACATCCGTGTTTGCTGTTTTTTTCTCCTGGCCTTTGTCCATTCAGACATGCAACATATGCAAAGATGCAAAAACTGGAGTCTTCTTGCAGTGCAGTGTGTCCGTACAAAATATTGTATGTTAAAGCAATTTAAAGCATTTGCCAGTAGGTGCGAGAGCATGAGAAAGAGCTCGCCACGCAACGTGGCATGGCTGCATCATGCATTCCAGGCATTTTCCAGGCCACATTGCATTTCTTGTAGACGGCCTCAAAATGCCTCAATGTTTCTTTCTTCTTCCATCTTGAAACATCGTGAAACCAAGGTTTCCAGCTCATAGCAGAGGCATACGAGGTTCTCTCAAAACCTGGCACGCGCCGAGAGTATGATGAGATTCATCAAAGCCAAGGCCACGGGAAGATGTGAGTTGTGGTCACGTTTGTCGGTAGCGCATTGCTGTTGCAGGTCAGGAAGTGAAATTACCTGCGACCAAAGTTCATAGCGCCAAGAGAAGTGACCAGCGCTGGCAACGCTGCAAGGCAAGGCTTTCGGCAAACATTTTTGCCAGTGAAGCTGCTATACAGTAGTTGTTGTTTTTGTTACTCACACCTGCTTGTCTCCTTATCTCACGGATTCATGGCTTGCTCTCCAGGGGTGCTTCGGCCGCTTTCAACAAAAGGCTTGGCGATTCTACCGTCGATTCCATGGATGTGTCAATTTGGAGTTGCTGCCAGATGCTGCCAGTGTCTTCGATACAGTAGGTAAAGCATGATAAAGCAACCAATCAAAGGATCCGCACCATGTTTTTCACAGGCTCACATGGGTAGTATATCTTATCATAAGACATTTGGAAAAAACAATGGTGAAGAACGCTAGCTATGATGAATGAGGATTTGCGACGGTGCGCTCCAGCATGCAGCCACCCAGTGTGTTTCAGTTGCGACTCTTGTTCTACATGCACCTTGGCAGCAAAGGAGTATGGGAAAGTCAATGCAAAACCATGGTATAATATGGGAATTTCCCTATAGATGGAGGTTTTAATTGAAGAATCCCCTATGTTTCAATGTCATTCTGGATAGTTGAAACACGAAGGCATGCCCTTGGTGCTCGCATGGGCAGCAGTTCCAAGGCAACAAGCAACCGGAGACAAAAGACTCCAAAGAGCACAGTTTCATAAGCTTCTTGGACTTCATTTGGTAAGTGATGCAAGCACCATCAGTGGTTGAACGCTTCATTCAGATACTCAGGAAGTGCAAGAGGGTTGGTCAGAAACCAGTATATATACAGTATAGTATACCTATGTAATTACACCCCAAATCTCACGGTTTATTGATGTTTATTGTTTATCATTTTTTTTCCATTATTTTCCCCGTGTGTTCATTGAAATTGGAATTTTGTTGTATCCCATGGTATATATCCACATATTGGGACACAAGTGTTGAACATATTTGCCAATCACCTTGAGTCGCTCAGGAAGTGGCATGACATTTGTTGCTGCTTACGACGCCTGCGTCTTTCCTGCGCCACATTCCTGGAAGGTCCTCTACAAAATCGCTCAAGGCACTCGCGTTACCGTGGCTGGCTCACCCAAGAGCTGTGATGGAGATGTGATGGTCAGGAACTTAGTCCTTTGGTACTGGGTGTAGCAGTATTACTACGTAGCAATAAATGGGTGATCATAGGGTGTATATGGGTGTATGAGGACCGTGACTTCATATGAATTCATGACAACAGAACGTTAGCTGCTACAAGATTGTGAAGCAGCTGGAAAATGACTTCGCTCTGATTCATTTCAGCACCAGGCAGTGCCAAAGGTTCTATGGTCCCTGCCATAGCCAAGGTTCCAATCGAGCCTAAGGCTTTTGGTGCCGAGCAGCACGGAAATTTGTGAACGTTGACGACATCGCAAAATATGGTTTTCCTGTCCTCCAGAACTCTACTGTGGCAATGATAAATTCATATAAATTCCATGTTTCAATGCGCAAACATCTCCGGAGCATCATCCACATCCTAGTCGTCTCAAATTTCATCAATTTCTGATTCGGGAATCAGAAGGTTTCCCCACGCCGCTTGGGTCGCAGGGCTGGATCGACATCGTTGACCTCAGCATTGCGCGCAAGCCCGAGCCGCGGACCTCGCCACACGAGCCGCGGACACAAGCGGCCGATCCACCTCCCCAGCCCCAGAAGCCCAAGACAGGCCTGAAGTCAGATCCATTGGGTTTGTTGGATCGGTTGCATTCCAGGGGTGACATGGTGATAGTGATAAATGGTGCTATAATTCTATGATGGTGCTAGATTGCTAGATCTCTTGAAGAGGGGCGGTGGCAAAAGAGAGAGAGAGAGAGAGAGAGAGATGTTGATGAGAAAAGAACTTGCTGCCTTTGTTTGATCCATCTCTGCGTGCCGCTTCGACCCACAGGTGGTGTAGCAACGGCTCCACGACCAGATGGCGCTGAAGTTTGGACGCGAAGAAATGATGAGGCCAAGCCTTTTGAGCATGGCAAGTGGATGGCTCCATTTTGACCATGACCAGCCTGCAAGGACACACCTGATCTACTGCGGCAAGCCTCCAAATTGGCACAAGATTTTGGCGATACGGCTCAGGGATATGTAAAGACAGGCAGGGCATTCGGAGTGAACACATTGTTTTCTCAGATTGTCGCAATATGTCGCAATTGTTGTAGATAGCTTGCTTCATGTTGACCTTGTGGAGGCTATGATGGATCAGCTCAAGTTGCACAGGAGGCATACCGCATGGCACAAGCAGAACCTCAGCCAGAAATGGCTAAAAGTTTGTGTAGCGAGCTGCACAGTTCAAGGCAGATGAGCCAGTGACTAGTGCCAAGTGTGGCTTTGTTGATTTTGCCATCAAAGCGGGATGGTCATGATCATCTTCCCCCTTCATAGGGATTATTATGCCAATAATGAGTATATAATAATGAGTATCAAGGATCATGGCATATGCATACATATATATATATACTGTATATATATATATGCACCATATATGCACCATATGCCTTTTTAAATGCTCAAATCAACTCATCATGTCATCATCGGCCCCCTGGCCCAGGCTGGAGAAAATGCTCCATGGCTGGCAGGTGAAGCCATGCGGATGGCCTCAGAAGTAGCTGGCAGATTCTGGGAGACAGCGACGTGGGCCGTGCGCAGGCGGGGCAGGGGCAAGTTGGAGTCCCAGAAAATTGGGAAAAGCCATGAGAAAACCATGGGGAAAACCATGAGACCATGGGAAACCATGGGAAAAGCTGTGAGAAAAGCTATGAGAAACTTCAAATTCCCATGGTTTGCCATTCATTGCCGACATGATCGACATGTTCCCCTCATTTTTGGAAGCCAAATTGCAGAACGGCCAGGTCCCCGAGCGAGATATCTGAGGAGTCGCTAGAGCTGGAGATGGTTGGACGATTATTTTGCGACATTTTCCTGGTATGTTATCTAATGATATATTATGTATGCGTGGATATGTGTGGTGCCAAATGTGGTAATTTGTGATCATATAATGATCCTTTTTTTCGACGTCCATCTTATTTGTTTATGATTTTTCAATGATATTGAAGGATAGCTGCTGGATTGAAAAAAACCAATGATGGATTTTAAAGCGCGACGTTTCTGACGCAATTGCGAAATATTGCGAACAGTTCACCATCGGCCTCAGGTCAGATGAGACTGAGAAGATGACCATCCTCACAACGATGGGTTTCGATCATCAAGCGGCCGAGGCATCTTTGAAGCGCTGCTCGAGCATCGAGGTGTGGCGAAGAGGGAACTTGAAGATGTTGGTCTCCAACTTGGGAACCTGAATGATCTGAATGGTGTGCATGTAAGTATATATATATATATGAATAGATCGATTATGATAGATTCGATTATAATATTATATAACTATATTATACTATATTATACTATATTATACTATATTATACTATATTATACTATATTATACTATATTATACTATATTATACTATATTATACTATATTATACTATATTCCCCGTTTGGAAACTAACCCATCTGGATGCAATATGGCGAAAGCGTTTACTTTTTCCCCGCCTGCCAGGTGAGGGTTGTTAGATTTTATCAGAGCTGTTCTCCTCCTCCTCCTCCTCCTCCGCCTCCGCCTCCTCCTCCGCCTCCTCCTCCTCGCAGTCCAGATCCCAGTGGGCACAGCCGGACCTCCACCCCGAGCTCCAGATCCCAGTGGGCACTGCCGGACCTCAACCGCGAGTTGCAGATCGCAGTGGGCACTGCCGGACCTCAACCGCGACTTCCAGGTCGCAGTGGGCACTGCCGGACCTCAACCGCGA
>Ga0126342_10004515_pt1 | contig 23828 bp, 25 predicted proteins | sample Cyp1metagenome_FD_92528 | JGI IMG/M metagenome (GOLD analysis project Ga0126342, IMG submission 92528) | Coral microbial communities from Lord Howe Island, Old Settlement Bay, Australia - Cyphastrea 1 metagenome | ecosystem: Host-associated > Invertebrates > Cnidaria > Coral ...
CAGGGGGGGAGGGGGAAGATCTCATATGGGGCCAGTATATGGGACCCATCCCATGGGGGGTGGGGGGAGGGGGGGGTGGCAGGGCCTGGTGCATATATATATAATATGTATATATATATATGTATATATATATATACACATACACAACCTTTTATTTGAATTTATCCCCATGGTAATATCTGCATTGCCACCGGATAGCAAAGAAACTTAGGCTTGTTGCTGCCTGCGATTATGGCAGTAGACTTTCCATTTTTTCCCCTGGGCCACTAGTTACGCAGAGTGGGAAGAAGCCAAACCAATGCTGGCGCTGGCCACATATATATATTTATGTATGTATATATATATACATACATATACACATATATATATATATATATGTACATATACATACATATATATATATATATGTATATACATACATACAAACATACATACAGACAGACAGACATACATACAGACAGACAGACATACAGACAGACAGACATACAGACAGACATACATACAGACAGACATACATACATACAAACAGACAGACATACGTACAGACGGACAGACAGACAGACAGACAGACAGACAGACAGACATACATACATACAAACAGACAGACATACGTACAGACGGACAGACAGACAGACAGACAGACATACATACATACAAACAGACAGACATACGTACAGACGGACAGACAGACAGACAGACAGACAGACAGACATACATACATACATATATATATATATATATACATATATATATATATACGTATGCGGCCTTTGGTCAAATCCGATATCTCAAGTTGCACTCCTATCATTCTTGGCGAAATCCCCATGTTGGGATGGTGAAGTTCCAACTATGGCTTTGACGTCAAAGCCCATGTTGGGATGGCTCACACTTCCACATTTTTTGTCGCTTGAATCCCCAGTTCTCTTGGTATACATCCCCAAAATGTTACTTGGACAATTGCCAACTCTTAGGGTGAAACAGTGAAACCATTTTTTTTCCTACACCATGGAACCCCAAGATGGCCATATCGAAAAGCGGAAAATAATGTTCCAGACCCAACTTTTAGGGTTCCAGTAGTTCAATATCATATAAATCATATATATATATACACACTGTTTCTTGTTTATAAACATCATGAATCTGCATCTTTGGTTTCCACCCCATCAATTCACATTTTTGACGCTTCGCCTTAGGCACTAGCTCCTCAGCCGCGCCCTCGGCGGCCTTGGTTGCCGCGGTGCTGGGGCCCAGGGAGGCACCCTTTATATGTCAAAAATAATTTCTTCAACAGGAAAAACTGAATCATTTTTCTATATATGTGTGATTGAAAATACCAAAATGTGATCGTCTATTATCATTTTTTGTTTTTAAAATTGTCATTTGGGGGTTATACCTCATTTTCAGACACAACCTTCTAGTAGGGGATACCTCAATGATGGTATTTATGGAGATGAAGACACATTTTCGGGATAAAAACATGTAATGTTAGCACAAGAATGGGAAATTACCTGGGGATGAACCAGCAAGCATGGGATAGGCGGGAAAATTTGATTGTACAACTGTACAACCATCAAAAATTGGTTCGTGAAAACTGGGCATATAATTATGGGATTACACCAACGAACAAAAGGATGCCACCATCAAAGTAAAAAGGTTTAGCATGGTCTAGTATGGTAATGATCACCAACAATTTTATTGGCTACAACAAGACATGCATTTCATAGGGATATCATGGGGATATTATGGCGATATAACCAGAATATATACATATACATAAAATCAGCAGAATAATTACCGGTGGCTGGTTCAGATATTTGTCGACTTACCATAAATGTGGTGGACACAGAAATAAAACCAGTTTAATAGGAAAATCTGATTGCGACGGTGTTGTAAAGCCAACAGGGACAATTATCGAATACTTAACAAACATGGTGTGATGAATATAGTAGGGGATACCCCAATAATTTTGTTATACGTAATTTCAAACACCACTACTAAAGAACGTAGAGTTCGCCCAAAGAATTTGGACCGAACCATCATTTTGTTAAGCAAGGGATTTCACCCACCAAAACACGGAGATTTTACTGTATTTTCAAACCATCAAAGATCGGGCGACCATGACAAAATGGATTTTGACTACTGTATGGAAACAGTGGGTTTTCATCATCCGATAAACTAGGAATTTTTCACTATCTATAGACCATTGGGTGGGGAGGATGAACATTCATAAACACTTACCATTTTGGTGTGAAATACGATAAGATGGTACCTTGGGTTGGTCCCATACTCATTTCACCCAGCAAAAATAGGGACTGCATTCATTTCCTTTTTTTGGTTTCACCCGTGAAGATACATTTAACCAGTGAAAATGGGCATTCCACCCCCCATTCTTAATGGGGTTGCACCGTGAACGATGGGGATTTCATGCATCAATATGGGAAGACCAGCACCAATCATCAAAGCCGGTATAAATCCATCGAAGTGGCCAGCAACACAAATAATGAAGGTGTGGGGACCAAAACGAACTGTCGCCCCAAAGTCCATTCTTTTCAACATATTTTTTGATGTTCACCAAAGTAATTATCCTTTTTTGGACCCATACTCCAGCAAAGTTTAGTAAATGATTTGGAGAAGAAAAATCACTTTCAGAAAGAACATCAGCAGAAGGGGTACGGTCAGCCTCAGATTCTTTCTCAAAGCACGGGATGGTCAGGTCAAATTTTGAGCCTGGTCATGTCCCTCATTTTGTTGCTGCTTCTCTCTGTAAGAAACTTCCCAAAACAGTGCCATGGAAGGTGCAGAAAGCTGCCAAAGCCGCAAAGCCGGAGGAGAGAACGGGGACCAGCTGGGCAAAATGGCGAAATGATAGGGATATAACCGGATATATGCAATATATATATATATATGTGCAACCTCAAACCTCAAGAGTATGTTTTGATACTATCTGTTGGTTTGGAGGGAACTCAGTAGCTGAGGGTATCCATCTTCCCTACGAAATGGGCAGCTCAACCAACTTCTAGGATAGATCATGTCCTTTTGCAAATTCGATGGAGAAACATACTCTTCTCCTGGGGGAAGACTTCTTTTTGCAGGGAATATCTTAGCTTATCCAGCAAAGATGCGGATTTTACCAATCGAGATCGGAACTTGAACCAACAGGGATCTCCACCAACTAGCACTGGAAACGATGGTGGCCTGAGGGGAAGGTGAATGGTTGCACTAGTCAGATGCCTCTTCAGAGTAGATTTAGGGCATTGCCTGGATTGTGGTTTCAGGGAAGTTGTACTTTGTGACATGGTAGTAGGCTGTCGTTCACATGAAATGCCATGGAGTTCCCCTGGTTTTATCGGTGGTTTCTTGGGATTGCGAATTATTTCTGCCAATATGTGCCAAAATCGCAGTGTTTCATCATGGTTCCACACAAAACGATGCGCAGCATTTTGCTGGGGCATCCCCTTGTTTGGCCAAAACCATGTTTGATGGTTCTTCAGTTTGCTGGTTGATAATCCTTTTTTTGCCCAGGCCCATATTTTTCTACATTTTTGGACACTACCTGCGTGTGCAATTCCAATAAATGGTCTTATAAGCCATCAAGCTCACTGGTGATATTCCAATCACAGAACTGAGATATTTCATACGGTGAAAAGTACGACTTTTCTGGGATGCACATCAACTAAAAAGTCATCCCTATTATATCCAAAATTGGGTTCTCCATGTCTCGATCATATTGCATATTACCATATAGGGTCCCATGACCATCCAGCATCATCCAGCTATGACTTAGGGTAGGCTACCAGGATTTTGACCCTAACGGCCCATGTTTTCCCCATTTTCTGGAGAGACTACCTCCCATTTTCTGGCTGCAAGACCTTGAACTTCTCGCCCGCCTTGTCAAATAGGCGCGATCTGCTCTCCGAGGTCCATGTCTTGTCCAATGTACATCACCTCCGGATAGACAAGTCATTTTCCTACGATGTTTTTGAGTAAGACTTTTACTTTTCCATTTTTTTTGGATTGCACACCAGTGTATATATATATAATATAATATATAGTATTGATTTGCATACATGTACACACCAACATACACGTATTGATACACATATCGACTTCGAAAGGTTTGCTTGCGTACATATCGATATTTTTCTATGCCTATCCTGGAGTTAAGAGATCGGAGCATCAAGGTTTAATTTGAGCCGAACCTTGAGTGGTTGGTACACAAACACAAAGAAGCAACCGTTTGAGAATGGTTTGTACCAACCACGTATGGTGATATTGAACATGTCTTATTTTTGGGTTTGCTGCACGATCTCTGGTCCGGGTTACAATGACAAGCACAGAAAGGTCACGAAACACCTGACACATCTGGAACTGGCCCTGTGCTGCAGAAAGTCGATTGATTCAACGTGAGCCACAAACAATCTGAGGCATGTAAAAGAATGTAAACCCGTTAAAAGACGGCAAACCAGAACTTTTGAACATTATTGAACATGGTTTTGTTTCCTCTCAAATGTTTCTTTACCATTTTGCAGTGAGATGATAAACGCGACCAAACAGAACATTTTCAGGTCTGAAATCCTGGTTTTCAGAGTTTCACTCATTTTTCCGAAGTACACCGTTGAAATAACTTGAAATCTCCACTTCTGTGCTTATTCTGTGCTTAAATCCCTTTAAACTAGCTGTTGACCTGCCATTTTTCGCCGACCTTCGAGGACGATGCATTCACCCTTCTTGGTACCGGAGGACCGAGATGGAGACCGGAGACAGTTTGTTTGGAAAACATTCACTTCAATGGTAATATCAGTAATATGTAATAATAGTGATGATAGTGCCATCATCAGTAATTCATATTCAATGGTAAAACATTACAGATAGTGATAGATAGTAATATGAATAGTTTGATATGCTATCTATCACTAATTACAGTATCTATCAATATATCAGCTATTGATATTTATGTTAAGCCTCAAAGTGTTGCCACAACTCCTAGGAGTTGCCGGAAGGTGCCCGGCGGGATGGGCTGAGAGTTGAATGTACCACGGTGGAAAAAGAAGGTCTCCTTTGCATTCCCAAAATCAAGAGGAAATTGCTAGAAAATCCACCTGAAACATCGTACACTTGACATCATTGACATCCATTTGCAGATGTTTTTCTCGTGAAACATGGAGACTTCGAATTTTTGCTATGGTTAGTTACTAACCACCCAAAACGCTGTGGTAAATTCCACAAAGGTGTGCGATGTGTTAAATGACAACTTCTAGGTCTGGTGGGTCGACGACGTTGGGCCTCAATGACCGAGGAGGACGGGTCAGGTCTGGGAGTGTCTGGAAATCGATGCACCGCCAATATATGGCCACTTTACTAGGGAAGATTGTGATTGAGCATGGGATGGAATATGACGGAATGGGGTGCGCTATTTTCAGACCCATATGAGATATATGGGAATTCTTGAATGTGACAAAAATGTGTTCATTCTTCTTTTTTGAATATGTTTGGTTGAATCATGAAACATAGTGAATTCACCATCAAATCTGGCGATGTCACTCAAGATTGGATTGCACCAAAGATGTTGATTTTGGGGCCAAAACTAAACCGTAACCGTGCAAAAACATTTTGGGGCAATGAAATATCAGGACCCAGGGGGTGATTTGTCTAGGCTTAACATCGACTTTGACCCATCGCGAAGCACACGGAACACGCAAGTCGCAACTTGAAGCGTAGGAGATGATGACAGGCATTCGTCGGTCTTCAAAGGAGGCCCACTGGCAACAGGATCCCTCGACGAATGTTGCTGTGAAGCCAGGATGAACCAAAACCTCTTGTATTGTAAAATAAGGCGTTTTTTTTAAAAAAATATATTGATGTATCACTTTGGGGGCATACTATTTTCTGTTCCGGCCACAGTTTTGGGATAGGAACAGAATAAACAACCCAGCCAGCTTCACCCATTCCCAAGTCCAAAAAGTGCTGACAGCAGAATTGGAGGATCCTAGATGAAAAACCAATGTCAATCCTGATTATTTAGGTCCATTCAGTACCAAAATTTTGAACTCTATACCGTCTATACCCCAATAATCCAATGATATTGGCATGAAACAGGATGTTAGCCTGCCAGATTGCCGGAGGGGGTACATCACTATGAACACGTTGGTAGCTTCCATCTCACGTTTTTATTGGATAAATCCTCCGTTTTTTGGGTTCCGAATTTGCCTTGGATGGTGAAAGGCATTCTTGTTACTCAAATCCCAAAGTTCCACGTTTTTGTGGGTGAAAACCCAATTTTTAAGCTTGTTGGTTTGGTTCAATCACCATAGAATCACCATCTTAGCTTTATGATAGGGGCCAAAACTTATGGAGCACCATCCGCCAGATGCATCCGGTGGATTTGGCGGCCTATCCGTCGCCGGGGATGTCCCCCACCCTGGCGCCCACCTGGCGTGTGGGGCGCGATGTTGGGGGAACCTGGACCTCGACCCTGGACACATTGGAACATCCACGGAAAAAACAATGGATGATGTAAGGACACTTTGGGATTGAAACTGGAAACATTGGCAACAAATCGGATTCAACCTGGAAGAATGGGTCAACCGGGTCAACCGGGTCAACCCTGCCATAAACATTTAAGGTGTGGATGGAAGTTCCCAGTTTTGGTCAGCCATTGATGGTCCATGGATTCCCAGATCATTCTGGGCTTCGCAGATCATGCTAGGGATTCGACAGGGCGACATGACAGTTTTGGGGTCTTGCTCCAAAGTCCAAGTCTAAGGGATGACATTTTTGTAGACTTGTGATGACTTGTCATGATTTCCATACCTTCACTGAAAAGGCGGCTAGTCGGATGTTTGAAACACTCAAAGCAGTCATTAACCTTTCTTTCCTTCCTTGGGAAATGTCACGTTGTGGTTTCAGGGTGCACCTCGTCCTATCTCGTCCTGATAGTGCACCCCTCTGAAGGGCCCCCCAATGAATATCCACTATCCATTAGGTAAGCGCACGATGGGCCCCACGGCTCGTTCGTTTCAGGGGGTATCCCAATTGAACATCTACAAGGTAAATCATCATACCAAACTGACCCTTCTATTTTCCCTAGAGGATATTTTTGGTTGTTTATGCACTCATTCTTGTGGAATTCCACTAGGATCGATTGGGGACTAGCAGTGATTAGCACACATTGGTACCATGGAACAGATCGTGCGTACATACTTACGCACATATGTACGTACATAATATATGCGTACGTACGTACTTACCTACATACACTGACATACATACACTGACACACACACACGGACATACACTACATTATAATACACTACAGGATACTACACTGCGCTACGCGACATACAGACGCTGAAACACACACACACAATCACAGACACACATATCACATCATATAATATCATATCATACCATATCATATCATATCATATCATATCATATATATCATATATAATATATAATTAATATACTATATAATATATAATATGTAATATATAATATGTAATATATAATACGTAATATATAATATGTAAGATATAAGATATAATATATCATATAATATATAATATATAATATATCATATATCATATATCATATATCATATATTATATATCATATATCATATGTCATATTATATATCATATATCATATCATATCATAGCATACCATACCATATCATATCATATATGTATAATATATATATACATACAAACATACATACGCACATACGTGCATACACTGAGATATACACATGGACATATACCTATTACATACATACATCGTACACATGAGCTGCATTTTTTTGGATGACGGTTGCAATTGTTCGTATGTTTGCTTGACACGGGCCTTACATTGTGTATATATATACATACACATAGATAAGTTTTCTTTGTTATATATATATCTGTATTACAGTAGGGTTACAGTATCTAATAGTTCGCAACATTCAGTAACACAGTTACCACAACATATATTAATAGTTCCCACCGTGCTGTTCAAAGGCCGCGGATACCTACGGTCCTGGGGCTCGCAGGAGGTAGGAACCGAACAAAAATGGCGCCCCAGAAAAAATTGGAGGGCTTATCTCTGAAAAAAATAGGAGATCATTTTTCGTGAAATCCCAGAGGAATCGAAGCACCATCAGCAAATTGCGATCTGGCATACCTGGAAAAGGCCTTCCATATTCCTAATTTTCCACATCATTTTGACGCCCAAACTCACTGCGTTCGCAACCAACAACTAAGCCTTGCCTGTCGGTTGGCTTTCGTCAACAGTGAAAACCATGTTTTCTTCGAGGAATTTGATGATTCCGAAAGAAGTGAACATTTTGGGATGCTGGAGATTTCAAGGAGTGAACATCGGGAATCTATAAAACTGGAGAGTTGGATTTTGAACGGATTTCCATTTCATGGACAAAAAAGTAGATTTGACCAGTTAAGATGCAGATGTGCCCTAAATATATGAATTCAATTGAACCAATGAAAATACATATTTAACAAAAAACAATGACTTACTGTAGGCCATAGAAACGGCAACCGATTCAGCGGCAAAGGGTAGACATATCTTTCAATCCATCCATGAATATGCAGAGACCACCAAACAAAAAGTGGTAGTATAGCTGTGACGACCAAAAAAGTTTACAGAACAACAGGTTGGTGTCGCCCAAAAAATGTCGATACCAGGATTCGTTTTTCTAGAGATCACCATCCAGTCTGAGTCTCTCCAGCAGGATTTCCGACTAACAAATGTACCATTCATTGATCGCTACCCATCTTCACTATCTACCCAGCATTGACTCATTGATGCCCTGGTCGGCAAACTGTGAGGCTGAGCAGTAAGGGTTTGCTACTAGATGAACCCCAACGGCTGATATGGTCCGTTGGGCTTGGCACTGAAGATGGATAAACCACAAATTGACATTCTTTTATATTGTGAGGAAAGGTTTTAGGTATTAGATGGACCCGCTAAGGCTAGTAGGTTGTTGAAGTTCAACAGGTTTTGGGGCACGTCACGCTTGAATTTTTGATGGATCTTATCCTTGGGTCTTGTTGGATTTGGGTGAAGCTTGTGATGGATAAAGCGCTTAAGGAGGTGTGTTGGCTAGAGGAGCTGCCAGGGGGGTGGAGTAATGTCATGTATGGAGCAGACGTGCTTTCTGGAAGCTTCAGGCAGAGAAGGAACCAAAGGACTCGCTAAAGTCGTGTGCTACATGATAGCTGGTTTTGCCACTCGACGAACCCCAACGACTGATATGGTCCGGTGGGCTTGGCACTGAAGATGGGCCACAAATTGACAATTTTTTAATTTGTAAAAGAAAAGCTGCAAGCTTTTCTGCATGACAAAGAGCTGGTGGCATGGTCCGGCCATTTTGGCTCAAGCTGACCTGCCACCAGCAACATGACGTTCTTTCTTTTGCTGTTGCTTTGGTGTGCGGTCAGCAATGTACCCAAGTCAAGCTGCAGCTCTGCAGATGGCTTCGATTCGAGAGATGAAGGAGCACTATGGTCTTCCAGATGCCCTATGGCAAGCATTCGTGGCTATAGCTGGAGACCCCGGAGACGACCCCAGGTTATTGGCAGTGCTCCCTTCACACGTGGTATCGGCTGCCCTAGAAAGAGCAGTACTACAAGATGGCAGCCCATTATCAGCGGTACAAGCCTCCCATGTGGGATTGATTTACAACTTAGCAAAACGAGTGCAGCACACCAAGGGAGAAGGATACTGGAATTCCTGGCGAGAGTCTTCACCATGTGGACCTTAAACCATGGAGAACCAGGCCGTGGCGAAGGCTGCACCGAGTCCATCGAGCTCAGAACGCAAGATGAAAATGACACAGATTTTGGATCAAGGAGACGATGGAGAATTTGTGGTTCAAGGAGAAGATGCAAGAGCGGCGTGGCACCAGCAGTATTTGGCTACGGTTGGTGGGCTACCCCCGGAGGAGGAGGAGGATCCAACGTTGGAGCAGCTCAGTGCATTGCATCGGAGGATCTTCACTCAGGACACTACGCAACGAAGGAGCTACCTGGTCCAGCTACACTCACTCAGTGGAGGACGTGCTTCAGGCTTCTTCGAACCTCCCTCATAATGCTGGACGCAGCAAGATTGGCGGCCTTGCACGGGTACCAGATGGCTGTGGAGAGACTGTCACGGACTTACCCGACGGCTTGGCACTTGTTGCCAGGTCTTCCCAATCCAACAGACCGCGCTCAAAAATCATGATGGACATTCGCACCGGAAAAGCCCCACCAGAAGGTTTCGACCAGAACACAGAAGTCATGGTACACAGAAGACTCCGGCGGAGCAGTTAGCTTCAGCTCCTTGCAAGGGGGGCTATCCGCGATTTCTCCTGTCCTGGAATCCGACAACGGCACGAAGGCCCCAACCCCAACAATCGCAGGAAGAAAAGGAGATATGGGGGGAAGGGAAGTGGAGACGATGGAGAAAGCCAAAAGTATACAAAGCAGGGGACAGGAGGAAAGAAAGGCGGAGGGAAAGGAAACACAGGTCAAAAGTGCTTCTCATGGAGCAATGGAAACTCCCCCTGTGGGGAGCTTGCACCGGGGCAACAGTGCGTAGCCAAGGTGAAACGCCTTCACCGGTGCACGAAGTGCGATTCGCCGGTGCATCCAAGTCGGAAATGCCCGAAGAAGGATTGAGATCTGTCCCAGATGGAGAAGGAGCCAAAACCGAGGGTTCAACGAAAGTGGAAAACAAAGATGACAAAGCCTCGTCGCCATCATACCCTATGAATCCGAAGATGGAGAACAAGAAGGTGACGAAGGTAATGAAGAGCCGGAAGAAGAAATTCCGCTGCAAGCTGAAACCCTCGAGGAGTTTTACACGAAGAGGGTCTTCATTTTCATCCATCACTTTGCAGGCCCGGAGGATCCACTGACAACAGCGATGAGAAAAGAAGCACTAGCTCAGGGCATCCGTTTGCAGGCCATCAGCGTGGAGATATCCAACGATTCAGGCGACCTCCTGGAAGACGAACCGTACTCAAAGCATTTGAGGTGGGCTAGAAGGGGCTACGTGGATGCATACCATACCATGCAGGTTTCCCATGTTCCACATTTTCAAGACTTAGGTGGAGGAAGGCCCCAAACCAGCCTGGTCCGGTTAGGTCGGAAACGGAGCCCTACGGCATGAAGGCCAACAGTGCGGCGGAACAAGCCGAATGTGACCGAGGCACCGTAATGGCATGCAGGGCAATCATGGCCACCACCGTCACCACAAAACAACAGATCACGAAGGTGCCGCCAGTTGCCACCTTAGAGAACCCGCCGCCTAGCGACACCAGAGGGCACCTTTCGGCCTGGGAGCTGGGGGAGATGGAGAAATTCAGGAACACCTCCCCGCACTATGAAGTTGAGTTCAACACGTGCGGCTATGAGAGCAAGATCCCAGTGGGCAAGAAACACTACAAGCCGCAGATGTTTGCGGGGTCGCTACACGGCCTTGGCACGTTGAAAAGGAAGTGCCAGGTGCCAGTGCGGCTACCCAGGCAGCCACGAAACCATTGTGGGCTCGGAGAAGTCAAAAACTTCGGCAACGTATCCTACGGAACTATGCAGGGAGTACACCAAGCTGGCGATCGCCCAGTTGAAGCTCATGGGCAAGTAGGACTTCCTCACGTCCAGAATGACCTCTCTGCAGGACACCATCGACGCGTCGAAGGCCAAGATCATCTACATGGAGGAAGCTTTTGGCCCAGATCCAGTCGAAGGTCTTTGCGAGTGCCGTCGATGAGCCCACCTACCAGGAGGGAATACAAAGCAGCGACGGTGGACAACAAACCAAGGAGCCCAGCAAAGCGCACAGGGCTAAACCGAACCCCATTGCAGAGGAGACGGAAGAGGCCGAAAAACACCAGACACCCTTCGCAAAGAACACAGGGTGTCCTTGAAGCCCGCAGCTGACCTGAGGAAACAGTTTGATCTTGAATGGCAAGGTGGCGACAAGTACGACATGCTCAAGAGGTCAGGAGCCCGCTCAGCCGATCCAGCTCTGTCAGAATATGTGGGCGGCATCAGGGATCCTTACAAAGTGGATCCACAGCACTCTCGCTGGGCATCAGGTTGAGAGCGGCTTGGGAAGCATTTGAAAAGAGGCACCCGGGGGCAGTGAAAGTAGCAGAGACTTACGGGACCCCGGACTGCACACTCGACAAGGACGTTGTGCAGCTATGGAAAACATCGATGAAGAAGACCCTCGGGGCCAAAGCACCGCCCAGCGTCAAGATGCGGCCGAGGTGAAAATATGTAGCGCCCCTGGACCCAGAGCTCTTCGAGGCGTTCATCGCGAAAGCAAGTGATCCAGATGACGTCCTACCAGACTGGATCAGAAACGGGGCGCCTCTGGGCATAGAAGCAGAAATCCCCAAAAGGGGCATATTCCCAAGGTACGACAATCAAGCCAACATGGACTCCCACTCGGGCAGGGAACTCGAAGATGCAGCAGCTCAACTGAGCAGGGGCGAGGTGACAAACTACACCCCAGTCACTGACAAAGTCGAGGACGCCAAGATTGAACTAGATCGATACCGGCAAGAAGGTTACCTCGTCGACCTCCCCAAGAAAATCCAAGAAAGTGGTCCAAGAAGAGATGGGATACAGCACAATAAGTTGGTTAGGCTTCATCATCAAACAAAAACCGGAAGGCATAAAACGAAGAATAATCCTCGACCTTAGAAGGTCGGGAGGAAACAGGAAAGCACAGCTTCGGAAAAAGTGGTGCTGCCACGCCCCAAGGACGCAGTGTCGATGGTGCGCGACAACTATACAACCAGCGACGGAGCCACGATGCGTGGGCGCTCGTCGTCATTGACATAGCGATGCCTTCATGTCGTTGGCAGTGAGGGAATGCGAGCTTCCTCACACGCTTGCACCTGAAGTTCAACCTGACGACTTCATTCTGTTCTGCGCCCTCCTCTTCGGCTACAAGACGGCCCCCCTGCTATGGTCAAGATTGGCAGCATGCTTAGCAAGCGATGTTTCAAGGAGGAGAAGCGCAACACCAAGTATACTTGGACGATGGGCTGTGGGTGTTGCAAGGGACGCTCAAAGAGTGCAACTCCATGCTGGCTTTGATTCTGGCATTGATGGGCGTGCTTGGCTTTAAAGTCTCGCTCAAAAAGGGCCTGAGATCAACGCAGGTGCAACGGGTAGGAGTCAGATTCACCATCGCGGAAGACTCCATCATCTTAGGCCTACCAGACCAGTTCGTGAAAGACCTCCTGGAGCTCCTAGCCTCCTGGGCCAACAAAGGCATGGCTCCTCTCAGGGAGTTACGACAAGCGGCAGGAAAGCTCAGCTGGCTGTCTCGGATTTTACCAAGGGCACCATGGACAGTGAGCGCCTGAACGCCATCGCCTCAGGCCAAGAAGAAACCAGGCGCGAAAGTTGTGATGACGCCCGGAACAAAGACGGCCTCTTCGTTGTAAAACAACTTGGGCAGGCCAGAGCCTGGTTGGTTAGCTTCTTGGCGGTGGCGGGCGCTGTCCTATTGGTGAATGGACGCATTGGGGCACTCTGCTGTTCCTCTTCTTCCTCGGCATGATGGGCTGCTGCAACTGTTGTTCCAAACGCCGACCTATGGCCAAGCCGCGGCAGACCCAAGCCGGCACCTCATCCGCCTGCTCAAAAGGCCACCACGGAACAGCTACGATCCTGCCATGGTCGATGTACCCCAAGGAAGGAGTGGACTTGGCGACCTTCATATCGAGGAGGCCAGATCCGGAGCAAACATCACCGGTGGTTACCAGGAGAGAGGAGATAGGGCGGCGACATCACCTAGCAGGGAGAGATTGCTGCCTGATGCTGGACTAAAAGAGAGAGAAGAGAAGAGGGGTGCAAAACTACGGCATGTCGAATTTGTTCGGCCCGATGGCAACGCTGTCACCAAAGGTGCTGTCACCAAAGGAGACCTCAGAGGCAGAAGCCCCCGGGTCACCAGTATCCGTACCTGATCAGGAACCATCACCTCGGGGGACTAAACACAAGTTCCCGCCTTCCCTCCGAAAGGGCCATGGTGGAAGGAGCTGCTGGCTTCACCGGTCAAGAAGCTCAGGTTAAGAAACTGGGGTCAAAGAATCCTGAACCCCAACATGCCAGATCTGACATTGCCGCCACTTTCGGATGAAGGCTTTGGAGCTGAGCCGGAGAAACAGTATATGTTGTCGACAAGAAGGTGCGTAAGCGTCGAGAGCGCTGGGACTCCAGAAACGAAAAATAGCACAGGAGAGATCTGCCAAAGAAACAATCGATCCACAACATCGGAAAACCAAGCTTGCGGAGCACAGTCCGCCTAGCCAAGGCCAAAAAGAACGCGGGAGCCCTGGTCAACAAAGTGTAGAAGAAAATTTACGCCAACTCTTCCCGGGCAGCAAAGATGTCCAGGCGGAAGACGGTGGAGAACATCTTGAATGCGGGGAACCATCCGCTGCCTTTGACCCCACTGTCATTGGAATTCTTGGTGGGCACCATCAAAGAATTGGGGTATAAATCGTCATACATCTATCTGGCAGAGGCGAAGACCGTGCACGTGGAGAAGGGTCATCCATGGACGCAGGTGGAGAGGAACTACAAACTTGGCATGGCGGCCGCAAAGAGAGGCACAGGGCCGAGAAAGAAGGCAGTGGAGGTTGCAGAAGCAGATTGGGCTGACCACCGACTGCTACAAACCTCTCCGCGCGAGGGCTACAAAGTGCTCTTGCCAGCTCACCTGTTCGCGTGTGGCGTGCATTGGATGATGAGGGAGATAGAACTGGCGGACCTGAATCCTCCAACATAAAGTTCGATGCCACCAATCGCCTGGTCACCATTGCATGGCAGCATTCCAAAATGGACTCGGAGGGCAGGGGCATATCGAGGACCCTGCAGTGCATTTGTGACGAAGGATGCGATTTGCGCTGCCCCTGCACGGTGTTGGGAATGCTGGTGAACAATGCGACGCTGAAGGATGCGAAGGATGGACATCTAGCCTTCCGTGAAGGAGGTTCGGGAGCATCCAAAGCAGAAATCGTGGGAGATTGGAGGAAACTTTATGGCAAAGAAGTCACCGGCCATTCCACGAGACGTTCAGGAGCGTTGCGGGAAGAGCTGGATGCGCTCAAGGTCGATTCTCAAGGAGCGAACAATGCGCTGGCGGACGCCACAAAGAACATCGAGGGCATGATGGACTGCTCATCGAAGTATCTACCGCCACAAGTGCGCTCGAGTCGACATCAAGTGGTACACAAGAATTGTAAAACTCTGGTATTTTCTGCATCGGCCGCTTGGAAGACCCTTTGCGGCTGGCATTATTATTTGGCAAACTACCGTCTGCGCACGGCAAGGAGGTGGAGAAGGCAGACTATGGCCATGACTTTTGGAAGGTGCTGCATTGGATGCCTGAAAGGTTGCAGCCAGGCTGATGCAAACTTCCGACCACTCTGACAAAAGAGCTGTTGGGGTTGGGATGGATGGCATTTCAATTCACATGTCACTTGCGATTGTCACGAGGTATAGATACAGAACGGTTTTATTTATTAGGTGGACCCGCTATAAGGTCGTTTACTAGTAGATTATTGTTGAAACTCAACAGATTTTGGGGCACGTCATGCTTGATTTTTTCTTTTTTTTTTATGGATCTTATCCTTGGGCATTGTTGGATTTGGGTGAAGCTTGTGATGGATAAAGCGCTTAAGGAGGTGTGTTGGCTAGAGGAGCTGGTGAGGGTGGTGGAGCAACTGTATGGAGCAGACGCGGTTAAAGTTCCACACATGCAACCCTCCATGGCTTTCGTGCCATCCCTCTCAGGTTTCACTAGTTTTCACTCCTGGAGATCCCCGAGAAACCATCTCGATCTTCGCCAGGTGGGCCTCGTTGTCGGACGATGAGGCGGCATCCCCCATGCTTTGGCCCATGAGGTGCTGTGGGGAGAGGCGGTCTGTTTTTCAGCCCGAAAAATGTGAAGTGACCCGGAACAAATGGGCGATTTGGTGGGAAAATGTTGGAGCGAATTAGGAGTTTTACCTCTAATCTGCAAACTTTGGTGTTTTCGTTGGGAAGAATTTGGGTTTTACTCGGAAAACGTGTTTTACTAGGGCGGTTGTGATTCCAATAGGAGACATTGAGCATTCGGCAATGGACAGTTAGCATTCCACCAGGGAAAATGGGGAACAAGCTGCAACAAAAGGAAAATTCAGCAAGACAACGTGGGGATTTCGCTCAAAAACACACGGGGATTTGATAAAGAACAGGATTTCGGCACATCAGTTTGTGTTGACAAAGAGATTGAACAGGCCGAGGGATTCCATTGAGAAACACGGGGCGTGAATCAAAACATTGACCGTGGATACTACTAGCCAAAAACAGGTCAACCATAAACCATTAATTCGCGGACATTCAACTTTGGCATGCTGTGGCACCTTTGTCAGGTCGCCAGCCTTACATGTACAGCCCGGAACCCTGTTTGGCGGCGAGGGCAATCTGTATGTATAATACATCAGATCTACATCTCCATAGGAGTTTGTCGGAAAATTGCCGATCCCTAAATCCACCGGTTTGTCATCAATTTCACCAATCATGCCGTTTATATCCATTTATGGGTATACCGTTATACCGTATCCCATTTTCAGACATACCCAAATTCATTCTTAGTTTGGCAAAATCCCTACATACATACATACATACATACATACATACATACACACATACACACACCAAAATTCCCTCGAAAGGTCCCCGTAATGCAGCTCCGCTCTGCGGTCGCCACCCGAGGAGGCCCGGCCGCCGCAGTCAAAGCAATACGCCTTTGTTGGGCCCAGCAGGCTGGGCGGGAGTCTGATGCATGAAGGGCACCAGGTCTCTCCAATGGGGAACCTACCGTAGAAGGAAGAAACTTGGAACAAGGAATGAGGATGAAGATTTCAGGGCCCCTGTGAACATAGGAATATCCGAATGTTCTAAATTGGTACCTTGGAACATTGAGTGAAGATTTCGGCCCCTATGTTCATTTTCGGACATTTGCCAGGGTACCTGCAGAGACCCACGACAACATACTTCCACCACAAACAGGAGTATCCAAGCGTACAAACCAATGTGGGTCATGCACACCGAGAAGTGAAGATGGGGTGGACATCATCACGAATGCACCAGTTGTCATCTTGAAAAATACAAGCAATGATGGTAGGTATAGAATCACGCTATCATGAGAATAGGAACGGCGATGAGCATAGAGTCATAGAGCCAAAAATGGGTACACGAGCAATACGAGCAAGAAGAACAAGGATACAACTTGTGGATAACCCAAGGAGACTGGTAACTTTTCCGAACAAGGCAACGGCATTCTCCAACCAGTAATACCGATTTGATCAGCCAGTCACTGAAAAAAGGACACGATATCATATTCAACAAATATCACGTATAGTGCATTCAGCAATATTACAGGTAGTCAATCTGTAGGTTTCAAGTCAAATTTATGTCCACAAATATTAATTATGTCGAGTATGTCTGCCGTGCGCAGGCATGGGCTTAGCGAAGGTTTCTGAACATGCAGTATCTGACTGAGAGTTGATGCCACGATTTCAGGCTGGTGACGCCCACTTTGATATTGCTCAATTTCCCTGTTGTAATTGGAAAAAAACAACAGGAAATGGGAACTTCGAATTACCAGGGTCATGGAAAAACAATATGAGTCCTGCGGTCCGCGATGATTCCCAAAGTGGCACGCAGGGATGTTCCCTGAGAGCCTGTTGATTCGCTCGGAGGGTCTGGGTCAAAATTGCCAAGTCGAGCGCATCCGACTACTCAGCAGGTGCCCAGGTTAGAGTTTCCTAATTTTCCTATTGATCATATGTCCATATGTCCATTGGTACTGCAATGACTTGACCTTTTCTGTGATTAGTGACCCATTTTTGATGGTTAAACCGTTTCACTAGCTTTTAACCATCCAAACACTATAAAAAGATGGTTAGCCACCATGATTTTCTATTGAAATTTATCGTTTTGCATCCATTTTCTATGGTTTTTCTAGTGTCCAACCACCATCTTTTCACATCCGCCGGACGCTGAGGAGTGTGAGGACTTCATGCTGCCTCCGACACCGCCCGTCGCAACGCCCAGTGATCGCCAGGCGAGCCGCGACCGAGCGGTTGACTGGTTGATTGGTGTATAATCTGTATAACACTACATAATAATACTTTAATCATTTGATGTATATGATATTGTATGAGTAAAATCATTCGAAGTACATTGTATAATTGTATGAGTAAAATATATAATTGATGATGGTATATTATTTTTTGATATTTTTTGCACATATGTATATGTACACACATATATATATATGTATGTATGTATATATATATATGGGATTTATTTGCATTTGTTTTGTTTGTGGTATTTTGATTCGTGTGATTGTATATATATATATATATGGATAATAGGCCATGTACGACCGCAGATATGCAACGTTTATTTATATAGTATGGTCCATGAGATTATTTTTCCATGATAAATTAAGATAATTTCCATCTTAAAACATGGTGTTATCTCAAATGAAAGGGGAAATCTCTGACTTTCCCATCACAAAATGGGAAGAGTCTGGGTGCTGGTGAGGGTTGAAGGGCATTATTTTGCAATGAGGTATTCTTGGATTCTGGCTTCAAGCACCACACCACGCCGGTACAGGATGGTGTATGTGTGGTTCCATAAACCTAGACACATACTCGCAATCGCATACACATATGTACATGTACAACAAGTAAATGCGTTTCCATGTAAACGGCAAGAACATATGCATACATATTTGTGCATGTTCATATTTTTGCAAGCACTATATCTACAATCTACAATCACATTTACATATACGTTAACTAACTCCTCTCATAAAGTTTGAGTTTGAATAAAGAGCCTCATCAGTCAAACCGATGTCGCAGGGGCCGAATATGTCGCCAACATCGCAGGGAAAGCAGCTTGGTGACAAGTCAGTGTGGTTGGGATCGCATGATGGGAGCCACATGCGGCGGCTCATGAACCATTCGGAGCTGCCATGTAGATAGGATAGTGGGCACAGTGGGCACAGTGGACACCAAAAAAGAACATGACCCAGGTGAGTCAGCTTACCACTTTCGGTTTCAGTTGACTTTTCCAAGCAGAATCATTGGCCGAAAACGGTTTGTTTTTTTTTTCGCACTTGAGCCTGGCAGAATGGCCCGGCGTTGATGGTTGAACCCACAGGGTGCATGGGTTCCACCTGATGGTCATCACGGGATGATGATGCACTTCAGTATCTGCTTTCCAAGTACCTTCTTGTGCTGTGCAAGATCTGTCTCAAAACCAATAGGATAATCATCTAGAAATTGGGCAACTCACCATTAGATCCGATTGAAATCCTACTAAATCACTATTTAAATCCCATTTTCCACTTTTTAAAGTTGGGTTGCCAGAGGGTAAAGATCCAAAACATGCCAGCACCGGGCCCTGGTTGGTTGCACCCTTGGGATTGCGGTTCCCCAACTTCGGGCAACCCCTTGGCGGAGCCAGGAACATGCCGATGACGCCAGAGAACTACCCGGTCGGATCCCTGGACTCTGACAAACACCCCTTGTGTCACAAGGGCTTTGACTCAGATGGTGCCCTGGATTTTTTGTGGTGTTGATGAACCTTTTGAGATGGAACACAAAATGATTGGTGACGAATCATGGCAGTTTGTTCCAGCATTCGTACTGGTTCCAGATGAACCACCATGAAACTCTACGAAACATCGGGATAGACCATCAGCCCCGCAAGTAGTTCCCTTGATTTAAGTAGCAAATAAAGCATGACAACAGAATCAAATTTTAAACCACGAACACCAGACTTTTTGAGATGCGAATCATGCATCAACGGGCCATACCATCGCTATGTCACAGTTTCCCAGGGGAATCCAACCGAAATTTGGTCATATCTATAGCTCTTCTTGTTTTCTCGCGCAGCTGGGCGTTGTCAAAAAAGTCCATGGCTGGTTGTGGATGTTCATCCCATATGATTCGGTCGGTTTTTCCTCCCACTTGTTGGATCATGAAAATTCCATAGATATTTTGCCGATTTTTCCTCCCACTTTTGGACTATAGTAATGATAATTATACACTATAGTACTATTATCCCAGACTAGTGAACTATTATCATATACTATCATATACTGTATCCAGATCTGTTCGCAATTGGTGATTGATATAGTAAATGGATTGACTCCCACTTTTGGATGATGAAATGCACCGATTTTTTCTGGTCGACTGGCTGAAACGACTCGACAGATGGCGTGGCCCAATTGGGACCCCAACCTGGGCGTCATGGCTGGCTTTCCGGAGGCGCTGGTGAGTGGCGTGTTCATCATCATCATCATCATCATCATCATCACCATCACCATCATCATCATCATCATCATCGTCATCATCATCATCATCATCAACAACAACAACAAAAACAACAAACAACCAACAACCAACAACCACCAACCACCACCACCACCACCACAACAACAACAACAACAAAACAACAACATCAACAACATCAAGACCATCCTCATCCTCCTCATCATTTGTAGGGGCAGCAGCATATGTCATTTTTTTGGTTTGAAGGACAACAAATCCGGGTATATACAGGGATACAATTGATCAATGATTGCTGATGATGATTGGAGGAGGTAGTTCATACTTTCCAATCTATTGGGGAGCATCATCCGCTGGAATGACAGAGGTAGTTTTGAACACCGCTCAAGTAGCTTCATGCCCCAGTCATAAAGGGGACAACCTGCCTAGGGAACTTATGATCACCAGGGTTATGAACATTTTACTAGGTGGGATGACCTTCCAAGTGCGAAGCGGAAGGGGGCTTCGAACGCCAATAAACCTACACGAACTAGGGTGATACAACGTGGTAGAGTCAAAACTAACAAGTGTGTTGGGATTGACATTTGGAATCATGAAAATCCATAGCGCGAGCTATTGCAGCACCTCCTGGAAACTGCTCTTGAGCTTATTCGGCTTCAAACATGCAGGGCTTCAGATCCAAACATCTGGGTAAACTAGGGCCTACTAGGGTGAATGGTTATTGAACGCTTCAACAATGGTTGGTGAATGGTTGATGAATGGGGTCTCCTTTGAGACAACAGATTACCTGCAGTAAGTAAGGCTAGGTAACTCCAAAATTGGATGGGTGGGTTCCCACCGTGCCATGAACGAGTGGATTTGCACACTTTTTTTTTTGGACCCATATGGATGGTTTATACCGTTATACCCCGTTTCTCAGTGCTGGACGAAGCCCATGGCCCATTAATCATACATCAGATTTCATAAATGGCTTTAATTCCCATATAAATTGCATCATATTTCCATGGCCCATATCCCAATTATATCCCAATCAAATATCCCCATCATCCACATGATATATCTCATTGATATCCATTGGTCCAATGGTATATTCCCATTGCTATCCCAACAACATCGGAGGCGCCGGCCTGGCCCAATCAGTGCCTCGGATCGATTTTTTTTCGGAAATTGGAGGAGAAAACAGCCACAAAAAGAAAGACATGGAAAAACATGGGACATGTGTCGTTTTTATATCCCGAGACATGTGTCATCTTTTTGAACTCTGAGAAGTTTTGACTTTGACGAATGTCCAAAAACTGGCAACCCAAAATGGATAATTTCGGAGGAAAAACACATGGGGATTTTCATAAGAGGCTTGAAGCTGCCATAGAGGAAGAGCTTCCCAGTGATGTTGGTGGAATAAAATTGCATGTTCGCATTGTCGCACAAGTCGGGTCATCACCGTAGCGTTGTTTTGATGCAGGATTTAGTTTGAAAGTGACCGGATTCCACTTGTTATCATCCATCCGCATGGCAGTGTGTGTTTGAAAACACGGTACCCATTGAAATTGCCGTAGGATATCAAAAAACCCTCATATCCCCGATTGATCTCCGATATATCACCATTATACCCATATGAATAAATTTTAAATGCCTCACTGCGATGTCACTGGAATGATGGGAAGGATTCGGGTAATTATTCCAAAATGACTGAACTTTTTTTGCGGTTGACTTCTGCAATAGCTTATCCAGATCCATATTCTATAGATTTCCATAGATTTCCATAGATTTCCATAGATTTCCATAGATTTCCACAGATTTCCATAGATTTCCATAGATTTCCATAGATTTCCATAGATTTCCACAGATTTCCATAGATTTCCATAGATTTCCATAGACCTTCAACTTGATTCTACTTCTCCAAGTCCAACTTGTCCCTTTGGACCTCCCAAGGATGTGGTTCATGCCTCGGGACAATGGCGTTTGGCCACAGGATCCGATGACTGCGATGGGCTCATGGGACCATGACATACCATGACCAAAAGTATGGTACCCCAATTGGATCAATTTGGATCATATCTCAAAAAGATTGGGTATGATTGGGTTATAGAAATTTATGTTGTAAAATACCATAAAATACCTAAGGTTCAGAACTGCGGCGACCAACAAAAATGGAGCCCCAAGTTTTGCTGCAAGAAATGACATGGCTGGCAGTTTCTCCTGGTCGGCTCCCCCAGCCACCCTCCAAAGCAGTCCGATGTGCGGGAGACTAGCTGCGAGACCAGAATTTTGTATTTCACAGGCTTTGCCAGAGAAATACAGGGGTTCCTCTAAATCAGGAATTATTGTGGAAGATCAGTATTGACAACATCAGGAATTGCCATCATTTGCAGGGTCCAAGTCACTTCTTTCAGTGATACGTGAAACGGGGACCCCAAGTGTCCAGCAAAATGTTCCATTTTAGCAGCGGGCACCTGATTTTTGTGGGTTCCTCCATCTTTAAGAAAGTCATGAAACATACGAGTTGCAAGAAAAACTGCCCAGTTTTCAAGGGTCTGGTCTGGAGTCTGAAAAACAAAGGGGACATAGATACCATTCTTATTCTCCAAAGTTCATCAAATTACTATCCACCAATCATTTCCTCTGTGCCCATGTCCCCTACCATTAAATATTCATTAATCCCCTATGGTTTAATTAACCTTCCTATCCACCAATCATTTCAAAAGGGATGAGACTTCCCAGCCATTGATATCCAGAAAAAATCAATCCATAACAGCAGTAGATCCAACCACGAACAAGCCATGTTGACTCTGAAATGAGCAGTGGTTATACTATACTTTAAATAATTGTCATCCATCACTGGAATCCCTATGACACTCTCTAGGAAAATAGCCATCTCTACTCGCAAAATCATCGAACATATCGAAGTACCCATCTAATCCAGTTCGCGTTTGCGGTTCGGTTAGGTCAGGTAGCCACCCAGCCGCATCTTTCGCAGGTTCCAGGCTACGTGCCTGGCATGACGCAAGACATGGGAGGCGGCCCAGGCTATCCTCCGGCAGGGGTGCCAAGCAGAATGCCTGGATGGGCCCAAGAATTCCAATGTGAATGGGACAACCTGGCATTCTCTTCCCTGAAGTTGGAAGGTGCAATGCCAAACATATGAACACATATATGAATTAATAAGTACATATAACTACACATAAATAGATGAAGAAACACACGTATATATACCTACATGTATATACACATGTGTGTATATATATATTATACAATATATATATATATTATACAATATATAAGTATATACATGTACATATACATGTGTATATATATATGTATATGTAGTATATGTGCATGTACATATATGTACTAGATAGATAGATAGATAGATAGATAGATAGATAGATAGATAGATAGATTAGATAGATTAGATAGATTAGATAGATTAGATAGATTAGATAGATTAGATAGATTAGATAGATTAGATAGATTA
>Ga0126342_10004516_pt1 | contig 23821 bp, 19 predicted proteins | sample Cyp1metagenome_FD_92528 | JGI IMG/M metagenome (GOLD analysis project Ga0126342, IMG submission 92528) | Coral microbial communities from Lord Howe Island, Old Settlement Bay, Australia - Cyphastrea 1 metagenome | ecosystem: Host-associated > Invertebrates > Cnidaria > Coral ...
CACACGTCCACACGTCCACACGTCCATACGTCCACATGTCCACATGTCCACACGTTATACTATATACTATATACTATTATATACTATTATATACTATATACTATATACTATGTACTATATACTATTATATACTATATAATATAAATCATATATTTGCGATATCAATGTCCAATATATATATATATATACAAACTATATTTGGAGGTGTCCAACAAAACCCACAAATCATCCATTAAAGAATGGGATTGTCCATGAAATAAACCATCCAGCGAGCTTGGAGTATCCCCACTATGGAAAGCCTGATTTGCCAGGGTGAAATGACCCCTATCCATCAGCTGGGTGATATTTGCAATTTCAATGGATTGGTGATGGAAAATCAAAAAACGAAGCCCTGCATCTTGCCCAAACAGTTTGAGGTTTTCTGGATTTTTTTTCCCGGAAAAAAAAACAATTCTAAGACAAATTCATTGGTTTAGTCAAAATATTGTTGATATGGTACCATCTGGTAATTTAACATAACTATGGAAAATCACCATTTTTCATGGGAAAACTCACTATAAATGGTGATTTTCCATAGTTATGTTAAATTACCAGAGGGTATCTAATCAAATTGCCACAACTGGGGGTATACCGCATTTTCAGACACCCAAATCCCATAGTGCTGGTTTGACAAAAAGCCCCATAATACCCCTGGTATGTCCCCATCACAGCCATCACATTCCAAGTGTATCCATAAAAATGCGTTTTTGGGGTACCCTTGTGTAAACAAGCATAGATGTGGAAAATCCACCCTTTTTTTTGGTTCATGTTCTGAACGGGAAACCATGGGCTTTTCAATATCTAAGATAGTATTAATCCCATTTTGAGTCACACGCAAATCCCATAATTAGTGTTGCTATGTTTTTCTTCTACATATCTACATTTGATATATTACAATTAGTGGGGGTTCTATCTATAGATGCCATTTTTCTATCATGTTCTTCTATATTAGTGTTCTATATATATATACATGATATATCTACATACCATTTGATGCCCATTGTGGCCCCGTTTGATACTCCAATTGCATCGATTAAAGTCACGTTATTGCATGTTTCACCGTAAATACCCCATTTGCACACCTCATTGTAAATATGTTCTATAGTTCCCTGTATGTTTTTATTGTACATCATATATATATATATACACATATCATATATCCATATATCCATTTGTATACTCCATTATATTCCTTTTGTGTTGGATAGCCTCTAGTAAATTAACATGACATAGGGGTTGGTTCATATTAGTTTCCACTAAAAATGTCTTCTTTATGTTCAGGGTCTATGTTACTTTTACCACTAAACATGGGTGATTTTCAGGTTCGAACTGTTAATTTACCAGAGGCTAAGATTTCACTGAAGACTTGCCGTCAAGACGCGCACTTGGTCTGCTTGACCACCTCTTTCACCTCTGTCAATGAAGCGCTCACCACATCCAACACCAGAATCTCCGGCTTGGGGGAGAGCTCTGCCTTACCAAAAGCATGAAAGGAAGATCATCTAGATCTATACATGTATATGTTATATGTCTATACAAGTATATACAGAATATGACATATATACATAATTTGTATATAATATATATATATTTATATATATACTTATATATATACTTATATATAATTCTGCATACTTATAAGATCTTATAATATTATAAATCATGGATAGAAGCATATATGATGACGCATACACACATGTGTTTATCGACGCCAGCACCAATGGACCCACAAGATTGGTCGGTTTTTGTATGAAAAAAACCATGGGGGTTTACAGTTTCAATCCATAACGTACCCAAGAATTAATGGGATAATATGGGAAACCATTAGCGATACATGGAAGAAACATGGAAGAATGGGATAATTGTGGGACAGTGACACGATTTAAACACTAAAATGATCTCAAATCATAGCATTTTCTGCCCCAAAAAAGGAAGAAACCAGGAAACCTAGGATGATTCCAAGTTGAAACCTCCAGGATAAATATCCTCCGTCTACCACCCCTGGCCCTTCAGGCCCTTCGATCCCAGCATCCACGGCTTGCTCCATCTTGCCCCTGTTGCGGCCACAGATGGCATATTTCACGCTGGTTTTGGAGGCCAGGTACTTCAACATCAAGCCACCGGTGAAGCCAGTGGCACCGAAGAGGATCACATCATATACGGCCATGGCGTCGATGGTGAGATGTTTGGGGAGCTAGTTCTAGAAGTCGGAATGGTGAGTGAACAGTTAATGTAAGTTACATGTCATAAGAATCTAATCAAAATGAAAACGTTATTTCTAGAAAGTGAAGGACATGGTATATTTTACATAATTATATATATTATATGTTCTTATGTTTCCCTGACGTCAAAGCTGTGGATATACTCTGCATCTCGCCCATGTGGCATGTGTGGCATGTGCTCAGCCTGAAGAAATGCTGGGGGAGAAGCGAAGTCGGGGGTTGGTGTCATCCCCCAGTCATCACCGTTTTTATAGGTGGGATGTTTACCATTCCCAGTCATAGCTGGTTTATGACATTGTTTTACCCACAGGAAACTGCCTGGTTAGGAGTTGGCTGAAACCATGATCATTTAAGACTAAACAAGCGTCTCCGATTTCATCAATGTCACCATGAATCATTGTGGCTATGGTTCAAACTGCCTGACTGTGAAACAACAACAACCCACGGGGTATTCATCATCCCAATGCGAACCTCAAGGATGCGGTTTTCAATGCGACATATCAACGGAAGCCACACGCCATGCGTATGTTAATCATTGTCCAAAGCCATGGCTTTGCAGGTACAACATGGTTGTGTTCATCTTTAAATGACTTCACTAAAAACATATAGTCGTCCTGGAGCAGAATATGGAAATGGAAGTTAATCTTCACTTAAATGGGAATCTCTTCGAAAATCCCCATATTCATCCATATTCTATCTATCTACTTCCGGATGATTATAGACCGTATGGATGTTCATCAAAACATGGGGAGAGGTTGGTTCACCCATCAGGCCTTTCCTGGATCTTCTAGATGCGCCTTACCTTCGCACCTTTCTGATCCAGAAAGGGGGGTTCAGAAAGGTACGCTATGTATCTTAGTGAATTTCACCAATTTGGGATGATGTCCCCATCCAAAGCATCATAGTAAATTCGCAGTGAAGTCGTTATAGTTTACCCACATCTACTGACCCAGATATCATATGTTGTCCGTCACAGTATATTATATATATACAGTATTATATATTATATTCCCATAAAATATCCCCATATTTTTGGGGGATTTTCCTATGTGTGTCACATGGTCAAAACCATGGTGTTTGAATTTGCTATGACCATCCTTTGGTGGGAAAATCACCCATGTCCAATGGCACATCTGCTGGAGGTTTCCTCGAAAAAGTGGGGCATCCCCAAGTCATGGGCTTCCCAGTTCTGGATTTTGGGGAGTACCCTCTGGTAAACATACAAAAAACTATGGAAAATCACCATTTTTCATGGGACAACTCACTATTTCTATGGCCATTTTCAATAGTTTTTTGTATGTTTACCAGAGGGTATCTGGTATTCTCATGTTAGGAAACTTCCCAACATATTGACGCCTGTTCCCAGTTCGCCGCAAACACGTGTCGGGCAGGGCTAATGTGCTGCGGCCGCACTTCAGGGCAGCGTTCATCACACAGCGCCTGCGGTTTGCTTAGCAAACCCCCGGTCTGGGGAGCTCGGTTTTAGATGCACCAAATAAACACATTGTTGGTTACAGTATAATATCCCTCTCATAATCTCATATTTTCAACAAAAAAACAACTATATCTCCTATCCCACTATATCATACTGGATCCCCACTATCTCCCAGCTTCTTCCACTATATCCCCACTATATCCCCACTATTTCGCAAGAAATCCAACACAAAATAGTCTGAGGTTCCCTGCTCCATGCGTGAGTCCAAGATGCTGCGACCTGAAATTTCAGGCCGCGGCATACGGCTCGGCTTTGTTTAGGTCATGTTTCCAGATGTTTTTTCCCATGAATAGTCCACTGGTTGGTGGCTTTAACTGGTTAATATATGGTTATTATATGGTCATTATATGGTTAATGATCTTGAATAACATGGTTTATCAATGATTACTGCTTGGTGGTTTTATATAACCATCTTGAAAAATATGATGGACTTCGTCAATGGGTTTCGGATGACATCCCATTTGAAATGGAAAAGAATCCAAATGGTTGAAACCACCAAGCAGATCCTATCTGTTTTGCCACATGTTCCATAGATTCCTACATTTTCCCATGATTTTCCCATGTTCCCAGATGGGGATGGGTCAAAACCCTGGCACCTAGTGAACATCAAAATTGCTGGTAAATGAATGTTCATCCCCTAACAAATTGTATCTATAGGTATTGGTCCCATGTTCCCAGATGTTTTCCCATGATTTTGCAATGTCTTTCCACGATCTTCCCCAAATTTCCCCCTGACAACTCGTTCTACGTCACCACTTTTGGCCAACGGCGCACCTTCTCCTGTGGCTTTCTCTCGGAGCGGTGCAGCATCCTTCTCCTAGGTTACTGTATATTTGGGGTGAAAAGTCAATTAGGTCTAACTATGGGATAATCATGTGGGCAAATGGATAATAACTAATAGTATCTAATAGTTATGAATTGGTTTAATGATTGATCACCCATGGTAATGGATGAATCTGTGGGATGATTATCAATGGTTGAATGATTATGGGAAGTGGTTATAATGGATGATAATGGTTACTACTCATGTGGGTCAAAGCCATGTTTAGCATCCCCCAGCCATCACCATTTTTATAGGTGCTATGAACCATTCCCAATCATGGGTGGTTTATTTATGGTATTGTTTTACCCACATGAACTATGGGATTAATCGGATTTTAGTGAGATTTGCATGGATTGTACATGGGATATAAATGGGATGAATGGATAGAACTACGCAAAAATAGGGTATGTACTGGGACGGAATGGTATACAAGCGGGAATCATATCGAATATTGGAACTTATAACTGTAATATGGCAAGGGGTGTAACATATCTATGTTCACATTTACTGGAGAACTTAGTTATAACTGTAATATGGAAAATATGGCAAAAATATGTGGAAAATATTGCAAATATACACGGGAAACATGGGTATAGCTGCTATAGCTATGGGATCAGGCGATTTTAATAATGGAATCTTGGATGCGAATGGTATGTTATTATGAAAAGTCCATTATTCCATTCATATTCACATTCCATTTTAATATGCGGAACAGCATAGTCCATTCACTTGGTCCCATTCAGATAATATGTTTAAACCATAGCTATTGGAGTTATTGGAGTTGGATGTTACAAGGTGGTGCCACCCCAGTTACAAGTTGGTTTGTAAACCATAGTGAGTATATATATATATATTATATATAGATATAGATATAGATATCTACCATAAACCGAGGCCATAGATATTGGAGGTATAAACCCACCAACTTAGCGATTCCCAACTGGGGCACCACCTTGTATTCTTATTCAATGGGAATGGAATATGAATGGAAAGTCTGCTTGCTTCAACTCTCAGCCATGGTGGATGTAAGGGGATGGCATTCTTGTCGCGTTGTAAGGCTATTACACTCATTCAATGACTTGGATTATGGTTCATACCATTATGGTTAAGTAGATTTATATTAGTTATATGATCTATGACTAATATATGTATACCATTATGGTTCATAGATCATATAACCAATAATTTCAATTTTTCATGGGGATTTTCATGAATTAAATGCGCATTTCATTGCGTCTGATATTGAAATTAGCTTATTGATTTTCAATATGGGGACGAATTGGGGGTGGGATCCGAGAAACAACCTTCAGTTGGGATCCGAGGACGAGGACCCCTTGGGGATTTCAACTCTATGGTTTTAACCATGGTTTTAACCAGATATTTTTGGTTGGGGCTTTACAATAGCTATACTTATGGGATAACAAAAATTTCAACAATCATATAAGTTGTTTTGTCATGAAACACCGACATTTATGCTCAAGCGTAGCCACTTGCTTCACCGGAACTGCACCCACTTGCGTAGAGATATTCAGGATTTGACCTACAGTTATTTCGATGATTTTCACAGCTAGAAAGCCTCCATTTATGGGACACCTGAGCACTTATCCGGCGGTTCTCAAGGGGCGCACCAGTGGAATGTATGCATTGTAACAGAGGAAGCACAAGATACCCTCTGGTAATTTAACATAGCTATTGAAAATGACCATTTATAGTGGATTTTCCCATTGAAAATGGTGATTTTCCATAGTTATGTTAGTTTACCAGAGGGTATCATTCACAAATCATGGGATAAAGCCAACATGGGGGATGGGATCATAACCAACGACTTCAGACTAATTTTTAGTAGCATTGGGACAATGGCATAGAATCAAGAATAATGGGTTAAGCAATAGAAATGATGATAAGATCCACAAAGATCAGGAGAAAAATCGGTGAAAGCTAGATATTGAAGAGTAACAGACCATGTGCAAAACCACTTATATAATAGAGCCAGGACTCAAGTATACCGACAAGGATAAGGGGTACATAAGCAACAATAGCATGTATATATAGTCATCTTGGAGTAGATAGAATAGGGGAAAAAAAACATCACTGAAATGGAAATACGTTTGAACATTCCCATCTTTTATCTACTTCAGGATGGTTACACTACTGTATATTAAAGTATGTTGTATAGTTAAACATATGGAGGTTCCTGAAATGGGGGTAACCCCAAAGCATCCATTTTAATAGGATTTTCCCTTATAAGCCATCCATTTTGTAGTATCCACATTTATATACCTATACGATTGATGGTCTTGTTTGATCCCATTGAGGCCAAACACAACACGGGTTTGTCAAAAAAAAACTATGGCTCATCATCCCAACATCTCATGGTTGAGAATGAAACAGTTGCCATAAATGTGGGTCATCCAATCCATGGTTTACACATTTTAGGACAAACCTTGGAGGTTGATTGATCCGCCAAAACTTCAACTTTGGTGGTATAATTGATAAACCCAACCCAAAAAATGTGAAAAAAAACTAAGTGTATTGCTATGATCCAAAAACCTACATGCCCCCGAAAACAGCTGCAATTGTAACACGCTTGCTACTCTCCGGGAATCAAACATGGCGGAGTTCAAATTGGGTAAGCCAAAAGTGGGACTTCTGTAAAACTTGGATGAAACTATGGCAGACTTCTCTTCTTTGCCGCAATCGATTGAAACCTCCATTGCCGTCGTTCTTTCGTTTGGGGAAAATCCATCCTGTGAATCCTTTGGACTTTCCCAGTGCTGGGCCAGCTGGGTGGTCCCGCATAGAGGTCGCAAACGCGCTCATAGTTCTCCACCTGAAACGAGATGAGACTGGCAATTTTAAGGTGCGGAAATGGGGATTTCAACTTTCCGGCAACGGGGCGTTAAGACTCACATAGATGAGCTAAGTAGCAAAATAGGGGGATGTTCTTACTCATTTGATCGGTTTAAGAAAAAGTCTACAAGAAACCCATGGTTCTTTTCCGGCGAAATATGGAGGAAGGGTCAATGTGCCCGCAAATATCAACTGCCCATGGGATGGTGGAGAATGGACATAGTCACACTCTTAGGATTCGAAAGGCTGCTGCTAGTGTTGATCCCTTGAGAAGTAATGGATGGAAAAATCACGTGCCATGGACTGCCATGGATTGAGCATGATTGATGTGCGTCTGCTTCTTGGCATGGGAAGGATGCCATCTTCAGGACTTTCTGTTTCTCCTAACTAAAAATTGGTGATAACGACCTAAAAGGATCTAAAAGGGACATTGCCGCAGTCAAAGCATGATGGGATGGTTTGGTGAACAAAACCGTGGAATCTCCTTCGGCCGGCCCTTCCGAAAGCACCTCGGAATGAAAGCGAATAAAGGCCGCAAGCACGGACAACCTAAGGGGTGTCCAGATGCAGGGCAGGGTTTGAAGGGGACCTCAAAACTGGCAAAAAACTTGGTGAGCCATTGGCCCAATGATTTCCGGCATATGATTCATGTCTATTCATGTAACCAGCCGGCTCAGCCGAATGGCCTAACCGAACCAACGTCCACTCCAATCACCTCCGAGGACCCCAAGGCCAGAACGACATCTGTTTGGAGAAGTGTTTGTAGGCGCTCTCCGCCTATGCCAGGAGTCCAAAGTGGACCGAGCCAACAAAAAAGTGACCGAGCCCGGGACGCCATTTAAGGGTGTCTGAAAAAGGGAAAATTATGATCCTCTGTTGGAATTGGGGATACCCCCGCTGCGAACCGCTTACCCAGAGATGGCCATCTATTACCTTGATGTAAATCTGATACTTAAAAAGGTACCCTACGGTCACTTTGTGCAAACAAATTTTCACATTGCAACCCCTCGAAATGTCCATGTTGTTTGCAAATCAATCCATGATATAATGACAAGTCTTCAACGGGTCGCTGGGTTCAACCCGCTGAAGAGTATGCTCGACCTTGGGGGTTAATCATACCATGTCGATGGTCGAACATTCAAAAAACATTAAATTGAAAACATCAATCATCATCATCATCATCATCATCATCATCATCATTTGGTTTTATTATAAGGCATATTCCACTATATCCCCACTTGAGGTGCTTAAACCCCTATACTTTGTTTGTTTTTTCTTACCCCCTGAGTCTGGCACCAGTGCAAAGTTCCTGGTCCTCAGATGGTGGAGGTTCCCACCCTGAAACACTAGACGGGACATGTTCCATAGCTATGTCGTATAAATTACCGGAGAATGTGAGATGGTTATAACATCTACTTCGGGGTTAAAGAATGCAAAGTTCAGGGTTAGGAGGGTCCTTGATAATTCTGCTCAACATGCTTAGAAACTCACCAAAAAAAGATGCTCCAAGGCTCTAAGCTTGTGATGTTGCAACCCTTCCCCTTGACATGATATATCAACTACCCTGAAAAATCCTCAGCCCTGGTAGATTTTTTCTAGATCTATTCATCTGGGTCCTCTCAGGGCCTAGGGATCCCTGGAAAAATTTGGATAACTTTGGGACCCTTGGGATCTGTGGATGGAATGGGTACCTAAAATGTTCAGACAGATCCATAAACTTTGTAATTTCAAGCCACTTACTGTAACTTGTGATAGCAATGAAAAAGTCATGAAAACATATATATATATATATACACATTATATAATCAGATTATATATATATATAATTAAGTAATTGTATATATATAGTATAATTTACTTATATATATATATGTGTATGTACATTCAAACCGACATTCCGGTATGAAACTGATTCATGGTTTCAACCACCAGCTTTTTTTTGCGTGAAACAAACAAACCCCTGTTGGTTGATCAGTGATCTTATCCAAGACCTATTGGGATTATCACTTTTTTCTATCATAATCATAATGGTATACGGGATATTAACACTCTGTATAATGGTATATGGATATAATGGTATATGGGATTATCACTATGGATATTAACATCCAACATTATTCTATCATAATCCACTATGGGATGTTTGTAATAATATATCATAACGCATAGTGGAAGGTATCATAATACTATCATAATCTAATCTATCATCATTTCCCTATGATGGGAACACACCAGCTGGTAGATTTAGTGGTGTCACCATGGCGCTACAGGTCGCTGAATCGCATACCATCTGAGACGCCAAGCTGTTGACAACACAGCAGCAGGGCCAAGCAAAGCTCAGGTCCTCGCAGCCGAGCACAACTGCGGATGTTGGTGTTGGTTATACCGTTATACCCTCTGGTGAACTAACATAGCTATGGAAAATCACTATTTTTAATGGGAAAATCCACTATAAATGGTGATTTTCAATAGCTATGTTAGTTTACCAGAGGGTATACCTTCTGGTCATCAAACGATTAGCGAACTGGAAAATCACAACTTTGCCAGCGCTGGGGTCATCATGATGTTTATCATCGAACCATCCATGGGCCATTTTCCCGTGAAATCGCCAGAGGGTAAAGACACCAAATCTTTGGCGGAATGTGACCAGCGACCCTGCCACAGACCTTGCAGAAACAATCAGCCGGTATCATATCAATCGGTATATACAACATACAGTATCTTCCCATTTATCGCGAAAAATGGTGCCATGAACGTCTCAAGCATGGCTATGGTGTAGATACTCAATGTACCCAAATATGGATCCAAAGAATGAGGATCAAGAGTCAAACCAGGAAAAGGACCAGACATCAATGTCATGTTTTGTAATGAAACCATAGCCAAACGACATGCGTCCTATTCCCAACTTGCTCACATCCCCCGTTTTGGTTTGTTTAATTCAGATTTGTTCTTTGCAACCCTCTGGTAATTGAACAGTCTTCTTTAATAGGTTTATCATCCATAAATGGGCCATCATCTATAATGTGGTAAACCCAACAATAAACGGGTTGTATACACCATAAATGGGTTGTATACACCATCCCGAGTTATGGTAGGTTTATATATACCATTGGGTTTACCACATTGGTGAATTCCTTTGGTATATAAAGCCCATTGGTAATTACACCATTGGGTAAAGGAATTACCATTTGTTATATATATATATACCACATTACCATTGGGTTTATTGGGTTTATATACACCACATTACCATTGGTTATATATACCTGTGTTGTTCTTCCCTAAAAACTCAGCTTTCCCAGCTTTCGACAATGTCCTGCGTCGGACTTCTTTTCCAAAGCCTCCGAAAACAGGTTCTCGACCTTATCGTCTCTGCCTTGACAACGCCAAAACGTGGGATGGGAACCATCCAAACATGGTGCTTTAGCATGGTCAGACAGGGGGGATTTTGACGGCCTGAGATCCCCAGGCGCGAATAGACTCAGTGCCATACCACACTTGTGATGTTTACCCTCTGGTAAACGTTTACATAACTATGGAAAATCACCATGTTTAATGGGAAAACTCACTATAAATGGCCATTTTCAATAGCTATGTTAAATTACCAGAGGGTATTTTCTTGGGATTTCTTCAGTGGAAGGCTCCAGTTTCCTAAGTTCCGGGGCAAGCCTTGGTCACCCCAAGTTGACCTGAAAATCGCACTACCCTCCTTTGTGTCATCAGCTCCATGCCTGGAAAGTCCCACATTTACAGATTGTCCCAGCGAACGAAAGCTCCATCTTTGTAAGGGATTTTGCACGTTTGATGACACCGTTTTCGTGTATCTGGTTTCGTTGGGGATCATCCGATATAAGCTGGTTGGTGGTTAAAAAACCATCTTGAAACATATGAGTTCGTCAATGGGAAGGATTATCCATTCATATTATGGAAAATGAAATTCATGTTCCAAACATTTCCAAACCACCATCCGATACCAGAATCCACATCAACCTAAAAATGGCCACCAGCATCTGACCGGAAAGTCCTGTAACGATCAATGCAGCCAGCCAGTCCCAGCCAGTCGGATTAGTCATTTAAGGGATCCCAGGTGAGATGGAAGATGACAACTTAAATGGTTGAAACCAACCAGATGCCAATATGATAATGGTTGGATAATAATAGTTTCCACGTTTTATATGGTTTAATATGGATAATAATAATGGGATAATAATGGGATAACTGGGATAACAATACTGGTTGGTGGTATACCTACCCCTCTGAAAAATATGACAGTCAGTTGGGATGATGAAATTCCCAACTGAATGGAAAAATAAAACATGTTCCAAACCACCAACCAGATACGTGTGGCCGAAAACTCTTCACCAGAAGGGTAGAAGATCCTGTTGTTTCAGATTGGTCATCTCCGCCCATGTGATCCGTTGAACTTGGGTACCCATTTCTCACCGATCACAATCAATTGGGATACATAGTCAATGTTTGGGTACCCATTATACATGGTCTTACAAACAATGATTGCTCACATAGTCTGGGCATTCTGGGCATTCTGGGCATACCCGGCATCTGGACACGGCGGAATCAATCACCAAAAACAAATCAGATCAGTTCCTTTGGCTGATTACAAAATATTCCAAGGGTCAAGGGTTACCTTCCAAACTACCATAGCCATGAAAAATCACCCTCTTCAATAGATATAAATCAAATTAAATCAATATACATATACATATATATATATATATATATACCCTCTGTTTATTTAACATAGCCATGGAAAATCACCATGCTAATATTGGAAAACCATCTATTTCTACGGGCCATTTCCCATGGCAAACTGTGAGTCATAACCAGAGGGTAGATCATCTCAAAACGCACCATTTTTCCATATGAATTACCGTTGGGGCACCCGTGTGCATCCACAACAACTCTAGGGAGATGAGTACTTGATGTGGTGCCCCCAAGATAGCTACTGTAACTTGCTGTATAACTACAGTGAACTCCTAGGCTTATGTGAGATATATCTATAGAAGGGTGAAACTAAACCATACTACACCAACAAACAGTTTGGGGGACAACATGGCCTCTAACTAGCAGTAGCATGAAGAACATCATTCCAGCCACTGCCAGCCATTGCCAGCCATTGCCAGCATCTCCATGCCATCCCCCAACGATCCGCCTTTGTAGCCCTTGATGAGCATCCCATAAGTTGACTCAGAGAAGGCCTTGGGCCGGACCGGACCGGCCACCCCACGGGACAGCCAGCCAAGATTCTCAGCAATGGGATCAGATACGAACAAGAGGACCACGATTCTCAGCCAGATCTGGCTCCAAGGCAAGAAAAAAAACCTCCCAAACTGATCTGGTTGGTGGTTTGAACCATCTTGAAAAATATCAGTCAGTTGGGATGATTATTCCAAATATATGGAAAAATGAAAATGTTCCAAACCAGCACCAACCAGTGATTTAGGAGAACATCCTGATTTAGGAAAATATGAAAGTCAGTTGTTCATCGTCTGGGGATATTCATGGATATGGGTCCCCTGCTACTGACCCATACCTGAACTTTTTCTTTAAAAAAGATCCGTTATGGGTACTTGGCATTATCAGTCGCGGACCAAGACGCATTGAGAAAGATGTCAACGCAGGATTAAGAACCCCTCCCAGCTTTGCATAAGGAGGGTCTCCTTGAAATAGTCAAAATCACTCTTTTTCAGTGCTCCGCTTGCAATTGAACTATTGGTGTATTATCTTCCTGCATAGAAAAAGTATGGTTCCCATCATTTCCAGATTTCCAGCTTCTCTATCTATCCGGGTGACTGTCTGACTGTCTGAAAATCGAAGAAAACCCCAAAAATCCACAACGGTTCATAAAGTTCCCTCTTAAAATGGTTGTTTGTAGGTATACCCAATTTTTAGACACACCCAATGTGGGTTTCTGTGGGCTATAGTGGGATATAATGGGGGTATGACATCATACTATTATGGCACATCATAAGATATATAATATAATAGGATATAGCCGACAATCTGGGCTCTATCTTTCAACCACACACCTGGATCCAGCACAAATATCCCATGTCCTAAAGGTCCAAATAGTCCTAAGAAGGAATGTAGCCAACCAACATTATCATTAGCATATGCCGAACAAGTTCAATTCATCACTATGTTAGGTTTGGATTTTCGGATTTTACTTGTTCCTCATCTTTTTTGGGGTTGCTATCGGAGCAAATCCACCAGCATCCACCAACATCCACCACCAAGGCCCTACCCGGCCCTACCCCCTACCACTCGGTGCCCAGGCTAGACCCTTCTCACGTCCCAGGCGTTCGACCTCATACCACAGCGCAACAGGCGATATTTTGGGCGTGGAAAAATAGGATGCATGTTGTTTTACCAAGTAAAAATGTGGATTTACATCGGTTTACCCTTTGGTAATGCAACACTTTGCGATGGAACACCATTTAAAACAAGAAACAAATCATCTATATACGAATAAACGATGTTCTATTGCTATGTTAGATTACCAGAGCATACCCAGCAAACATATGGGTCTCCTTTCCATTTCAACCCCTAAGGTTTACACTGGTTACATTAGTTTTGGTGGAGAACAGACTTTGACCCAGCACTTCGGCTTCGGATGATTACCCTCTGGTCATCAAATGTGGACATGGAGAATCTCCGAACAATTTTTGCGAAGATTTTCATGGGCCTTCCCCTCTGGTGAAGTATAAATTCACATAGATCCTATGTAAAACACCCATTTTTAGTGGAACCGTTCATCTTGCAACCCCCAAGTCATGGCAGGGTCGTCATGTTCGTTTACTGCAGGCTAATGTAGGTAAAACAATCATAAACCATCCCCCGGTCATCACCATTTTTATAGGTGGTATAGATAACCATTCTCAAATGGGTGGTTTATGACATTGTTTTGCCCACATTTATCATTGTTCTACATCCACATTGTATGAATTGCCCTCTGGTAAACTAACAGTTTGCTATTGAAAATGGCCGAGAAATAGTTGATTTATTGATTTACCCGTTAAAAATGGTGATTTTCCATAGCAAACTGTTAGTTTACCAGAGGGTCATCATCCTTTCCTCATTTTCCGATCCTCCACATTATTAACCATTATTAATAAAATTATTAACCATTAATTATTGTTTTACCCACATTAAATCACTACAGGTTGATCCTTCTCCTCTCTTCGCCTGCTCCAAAAGCTCCACATCCTTTTCGCGAACCGCTTCCATGACCATCAGATGGATCACCTGCGCGTAGAAACCGCACGGACGAACTTCTCTGGCGTATCAAAAGCGCAGAAATATGGATGGAAAACCCCAAGAAATTGAGATTTCATCACTCAAGATGCAAAAAACATTGAACAACTGGGGGGAAACATGTGGAAACATGGAGAAAAAATTGAAATCGTACTAACAAATGATGGTTTTTGCTATGCAAATGGCAATGGCCATTACGAAATGGTGTTTTTCGCCATCCAAAACATCATTTGGACTTTAGCCCCATGCTGTGGCCATGGGAACATGATTTTCAAAACAACTGTGGGGGTACAGTGCTCTAATTGGGGACAAATTCACGGGGGGATGATAAGCCACAAAAACATCCATATACCCTGAATCCATCCTCGATCCAAGACCAAACCAGGGGGTTCTGTGAGCTGAACCCCCCATTTCTGGAAACCAGTGGTTGAAAGCGTTTGTCCACGTCGATGTTATACCTTTGCTTGCTAAAAAACGGGAGTACTCCTCACTAATTTCTGAATCCGAGTTGGGTCCTGCAAAAATAATAACTAAGCATCAACACCAATGTCGATGCTAAATTCATGGCTGTACACCTATTTTTTGGATCGCCAATCATTCAACAAGCTCTGTCTCCATGTTTGTTGGTTAATTCGCTTAAGCCTCCATAATCCCAATTTTGCGGGCTAAAACCCATGTATTGTTGGTTGAATGTTGGACTTGTTGCTGTGTGTCCTAATATCTCCTTTTTGAATCTTTTTGATAGCTCAATTCCCCATGTTTGTTGGATAGTGCAATATAGTGCAATTAGATTCCGACTTTGGGTGGCGGTGGTCATGCAATTTATCTACTACTTGGTTTAACACCTATTTGTTGATCAAACCCCAGGTCTTCAACGTTTGGTTCAATCCAGATTGATGAAATCCCCATCTTTGTTGTCTCCCCATGTTTCCCAGCCGCTGGATGACTCAATCCTTCGATTTTTCCCGGTGAAATTCCCATGGAATCCACCATTGCCGTGATTGCCGCTTCATATCCCGTGTCTTAGCTGGGTTTGTCTGAAAATAGGGTATATTCCCAATTATAGCCATTTAATAGGGATAATGATCATTAACCATTGGGTAAAAAGGGGTACACTATTTTCAGACACACCCAGCTGGGTTTTCTCGTGACCTCAGCATTTTCACCCCGTCTAAATAGGTTCGCAGAACAGCTTCCCGCGGCCGCGGTCAGACATCAACAGCTGCACCGCATGGCACATTTGTTTCCACCATCCCAGGAAGGGACCTGCTTAGCAGGTTGCCAAGCAGCTACTAATATGATCCTCCAAGCATTCCACCTATTAAATACCACTCAAATGGGTCCCCCAAATATGCATAAATCCGCCACATCCACCATGTTTTAGGGGGGGTTTAAAATGAACTGGGGAAGGGAAGGGATTATCCCATTCAGATTACATCAACACTAACATTCCATTCAAATTCCATCAAGATTCCATGCACATATCTACTTATAATATCCCCTTATCATCCCATTACAACCGTATAATCCCATGACCTATACCCATTTTTTCGTAGATGTGTGTCATATTTTCACACTACACCCAGTTGAGCAATCTCGAAAACTCCAGGGTCACGGAAAGGACATCCACAAATTTGCACAGGTCCTATCGCTTACCTCGTGTTTTTACAATTTCCAGAAGCCAATGTCCATCCCGAAAACATGCTTAATATTGCCGGAGTTTTTGCGGTGGCGCAGTTAGTAACTGGTTGGTGACCCTGGTGTAGGTTATAAGCCTCCTTACTAACCAGTTAGCAAGTGAAGAGATCCTCCAATATTATGTCCCTATCATATCCCCATTATCTTCCCAAAAACATTCCCATTTACACCTCGCTATGTTTTTTTTCCCTTATCACATGATCTCCCCATTTCCCACTATCTCCCCCCCATTTTTGCCATATCTTCATATATTTTCCATATTACACCCATGACCCATAATCCCATTACATCCCATGAACAATCCATTCAAATCCCCTTTAAAAATCCTCTAATCCCATCTGTTCTCCCCGTTAAAACCATCCATTTTTTGTATTACACCCATATTACACCCATATTTTCCCATATTACACCCATATTTTCAACCATCTCACGTAATTTGCCATATCTTCATAGATTTCTCTCATAGTTCTTCCCATCCCTTTCCGCCCTCGTTCCAGTTGGTAGTCCCAACCTCCTCGGTGAGGGGCACACTGGCCAGCTCCGGCAAGAAGCGCTTGAGTTCGTGCTCCTGGGCGCGTCCGGTCCCTTCCGGGAGCCGAAAAGTTCACGGCGATGGAATGGGATGATCATGTGAGAACCCCAAGTCGGAGTGGTTGAAAAGTGGAAAAGTGTAGAAAGATTGTGAATATGAAGTAGAAATATATACATATATACATATGATATATATATATATATGATATATATATATGGTATATGAATATGTGATATTATAAGATCGTGGAAACACGCTTGGCATCCTATTTTCGAGTTTGCTGTAACATAATGATAGGATAACAATAGGACTTACAATTCCTGGGATGCACATCCAAGTAGCCGGTCATAGAGGTTTGATGGAGTTTGATAGGTTGAAGCTGGGTTTGAAGCAGTAAACATGTCCATTGATGCGATTTAAGCAAACAAAATGAATCAACATATGCTTTGGAAGCCAGTCAAAATAATGATTAGAGCAGCCAAAATGCTGATTTAAAACCCGCCAAAATGAAGTTTTAAGCAACCAAAATGGGATTTAAACAAACCAACAAGATGCAGCCCACGAACCCGAATGCAGTCACGTAAAACACTTTTGCAAAACAAGTTATTTGAAACGTCTTGTACTTTTTCCCCTGGTACCGTACCAGTGCACTGTAGACTGTGGGATGTGGAATGGGGTGGAATGCGAAGTGTGGAGTGTGAAGAAAATGGAGTGTTGAGTGGGGAATGTGAGTGGGGATTGCGGAGTGTGGAGTGTAAAGTGTAAAGTGTGGGGTGGAAAGTGTAGAGTGTAGAGTGCGAAGTGCAAAGTGGAAAGTGGAAAGTGCAGAGTGTAGAGTGTAAAGTGTAAAGTGCGGAGTGTAGAGTGTAAAGTGTGGGGTGGAAAGTGTGAAGTGTAGAGTATGAAGTGCAAAGTGGAAAGTGTAAAGTGTAATGTGCGGAGTGTGGAGTGTAGAGTGTAGAGTGTGGAGAGTAACGTGTAAAGTGTACAGTGTGGAGTATGGAGTGTAGAGTGTGGAGTGTAAAGTGTAGAGGGTACAGTGTAGAGTGTAAAATGTAGAGCATAGAGTGTAAAGTGTAAAGTGTGGAGTGTAAAGTGTAGAGTGTGGAGTGTGGAGAGCACTGTAAAGTGTGGAGCGTAAAGTGTAGAGTGTAGAGTGTGGAGTGTAGAGTGTAAAGTGTGGAGTGTAAAGTGTAAAGTGTAAAGTGTGGGGTGGAAAGTGTGAAGTGTAGAGTGTGAAGTGCAAAGTGTGAAGTGTAAAGTGTGGAGTGTAAAGTGTAGAGTGTGGAGAGTAACGTGTAAAGTGTGGAGTGTAAAGTGTAGAGTGTGGAGTGTGGAGTGCAAAGTGTAGAGTATGGAGAGTAACGTGTAAAGTGTGGAGTGTAAAGTGTAGAGTGCAGAGTGTGAAGTGTAAAGTGTAGAGTGTGGAGTAAGGAGGATAAAGTGTAAGTGTGGAGTGTAAAGTGTAGAGTGTGGAGTGCAGCTGCTTGGAAACCTTCGAAAAGGAGAGGTTTTGCAGCTTCCCCCATAGACACGGCGATGGCCCGAGACGAGACATGTTAAAGCCTCAAAACGAGCATTTCGTGGGAGACTGCTTCAAATTTTCAGACTTTGTATCTCAAAATCGACGTTTTTTGTACGTGTTTTTCTAACGAACCTTAAACTCAGCTGCCTCGAAATCGATGTTTCGTGCGAGGCTTCCGGCAATTTTCAGTGGCACATCTCACAAAGCGCCACTCCTGCCACAGAATTTACACCTTGTCACAATTTGACGCAGCCCTGACAATGTGATTCGCAAAACACACGCAACATGACACGTCTAAAGTGTTGCGCCTACCACGCAAAAGGACGATGGAGGTCTCCAAAGTGTTGCGCCTGCCACGAAAAATGCAACGCATCTTCTGAAAACGTGGCAAAAGTATTGCGCCTGCCACAAAAAACGACTTTCGACACGTTACGAAACACGTCTGAATGCCACGAAGTGCCACGCCTGCCACCCGAAACAAAGCTCTGCGACGCTGGAAACATCCAAAAGCGACCCCTTTTGCAGAACTCACCATAGGCATGGCCATATGGCCCTCACATGAACGGTTGCGAACGGTTGCGAACGGTTGCGAACGGTTGCGAACGGTTGCGAACGGTTGCGAACGTAAACGCAACGTCGAGCAAACACACCCTCAACCCCCAGACCTCCACAGACCTCCAGAGTGAAAGGGGAACCCTTGCTACGCATTCGGGAAAAAGGTTTAAAAAAAACTTCAATCGCTGGGTGAGCCAGAGAGAGAGCATGGTTTTAATTGCCATTGAACATCTGGAAAATCATGTTGATCATGTTCTGATCTGATAGTGGCAAGAAAGAGACATGAGTATGTCTGAAAATAGGCTGTCCCCAAAATTCAATATCTTGTCATAATCGTCCGACTAAAGTGGTTACCCTCCGCTAGTCAAACGTGACGAAATGGCCAGGCGCTTGGTATGATGGAAGCATCATAAGCATCGCTGCTACGTGGCAAACAACAAGGATTTCCTATAGAAAACTATCGGCAGTTGGTTCAAACATGTTCAAAACAATTCAAAACATATGTATTTACCAAGCTAAGATTCCTGCTATGATCATTGATTCGGGGTGCTTTTTTCAAGCAGTGTAATTGATGCTCTTCAGCAAGCTATCGCAACAGGTTTGGCGCATGAAATGTCCCTGAAATGTCACCAGTCACGACGTCTGGTCCCATGGCTTGGAAATCCGATGGTTCAGAAAATCGTCTAAACCACTGGTTATGACATGCAGAGTTCGCCATAGAAAATCCCCAAAATAAATATGGAGGTTCTAATGCTGGGAAAATATTTATGGGCCATCTATACCATGGCGATGTTAAATAACCAGAGGGTAAGTCTTCATATCGCAGCGCATGGTCATTTTGTGCGGCATAAGGTTAACCCAAATTGCTAAACCACTGGTTTTCCAAGGCGGTACCAAGGTAATCCTTTTGTAAAATAGCCATGTGGAAAAGCCATGAAAAGCCACCATGAATGGGTGTCACAGTTTCACCATGGATGGATCCCCACATCGATTCGTTACCCTCTGGTAAACATACAAAAAACTATGGAAAGATCCACCATGCTATTAATGGTAAAATCCACTATAAATAGCCATTTTCAATAGCTATATTTGACATAACCAGAGGGTGGTTCTTCGGGTAGTCATAGTCACCAACCAACCAAGTTCACTCAACCGAAGTCCTTGCAGGCCATGTCCACTAGCTGCGCTACCTTGGGGATGTCGATGCCGTGGCAATGGAAAATGGCCCATGGTGATGATGGGGATGTCCATTGCTACGGATTGCGCCCTGCTTGATGACCGGAGAAATAGTTCCCTTCTTTGAAGATGAAGAAGTTATAATATGTTATAATGGTCCGCAATGACCAAGTTTTCAGGTGCTCTTGGCGGTTCCCAATGTTGCCCAATTCTAGAGTTATCCAGCGGAGGGAGCGGTGGAGCTATGGTTGTATCCATAGTCCTGAGTGGCCAAGAAGCTACAATCAGAGATTCAATCCCAACCACTGGATATACCATCTGGTTATTTAACAGTTTGCCATGGAAAGATCCACCATTTTCAATAGGCAAACCATCTATTTCTATGGGCCATCTATACCATGGCTATGTTAAATAACCAGAGGGTAGGATAGAATCCCATATCCCATGGGAAATTATCAATCAATTTTTGCCATAATTGCTAATCAATCAATCAATTATCAATCCCATGGGTAATCAATTAAGGAAATACTAATTGCTAATCATATTACTGTAATTATTATCAATCAATCCCATATCCCATTATCATCACATGTTCATCCCCTTCATTCAAAGTTACACCAATAAACGAACGCAAATATGGTGGGGGAAAAAAATGAAGGGTGTATCCTTTGTCAATGAAAACCCCTAAGGATTTCCATTGCTATGCTAGGTTTAACCCTGTGGTTGTTTAAGAGTTTGCTGTGGAAAACCGCCATTTCAATAGGTTAATCATCATGTTTATCATCTAAAACTGGCCAAGGTGAGACCCTGGATGGATACCCTGTTCCATGGGAAAAACAAAAAAAGGTGGACGAAAACAGAAGAAATCCCCATCCTTGTAGCATCATGTTCTCATAAAAATGGCCGTTTGGGGATATACATCAAATTTAAGACACATCCAGATGACAAATATCAATACTCTTTCAGCAGGATGGTACGATCTTTCATCAAAGATGAACAGAAACAGAAGACATCAACCGTACAAGAAGCGCCCCACTTCGAAATTCGTCTAAATGTTATTTCATAAACCAATCCAAATATAGATGTCTTGACTGTCTTGACCATAAATATCCATATAAATCCTAGTTTTGGCCCAGACAGATGTTACAGTCAGACCAACTTTACCCATCTGGCTTCATCTTCAACCTCTCACTGGGTCTCCTGGCAATCTGTCTGGGAGCCGTGGAAGGGCCGACGTGACCTGACGGGATGGCCATGGGATGGCCATGGGATGAAAGTGGATTATTGGATTCATAGGTTATTTGATTCATAATGGTTAATATTGATGGTTATTATACGGACCATTGTGGTTAATATACTGTTAATAATGGTTGATAACTGGTTAATATTGATTGATGATTCATACCATTGAAATAGTGGATTTTCCCATTAATAGCATGGTGATGTTCCATAGTTATGTAAACGTTTACCAGAGGGTAGTAACTATGGTGATTTTGCTGGTGACTATCTGGTTGGTGGTTGAGCCAGCCCTCCTGAAAAATATTAGTCAGTTGGGATGATGACATTCCCAATATGATGGGGAAAATAATCCAAATGTTCCAAACCACCAACCAGATACTATTATTGAAACAATCATTGATTCATAATTAATGATTATTTGATTAATGTGATTAATGGTTTTTTTTGACCATGTTGGTTTTTCATATGACTATTTCATGAAAATAATCCTAATTTTTCCAATACTCATCCCATGGGATAAATATCAAATATCATAGATGATTATATAATATGATTACTGGTTGGTGGTATACCTACCCCTCTGAAAAATATGAAAGTCAGTTGGGATGATTAATCCCAATATGATGGGAAAAATAATCCAAATGTTCCAAACCACCAACCAGATTAGTAATTATGGTTCTATCCATGTGGCTAGGAAACTCTTGAAGCTCCGCCGCCCTAAGCTCCCCACTTTAGGAAATATGCTAGAAATATGGTACCCTCTGGTAACCTAACATAGCTATGGAAAAACACCATTTTTAATGGGAAAATCCACTATAACTAGCCATTTTCAATAGCTATGTTAAATTACCAGAGGGTAGAAGCTGGATAGCCCTAGCTCCGAACAGCTCCCGCTGAACTAGTCGGAATAGTCTGGATGAGATTGAATTTCCAACCAGCTTCTGGAGATGCAATGGCGAATAGAATGGGATTTCCCAAGGGATACCATGGGAGATGACGGGATGTAACCGGAGAAATATCACCAACAGATGAATTCGAGTAAGTCCAAGAAAATCCAGAAAAGTCAAAGAATCATTCGTTACTGTACATCCCAAAAAAAATGGTAGATTAGATCCTGAAAGCAAGATCATAAATGGTACTGTAGGTCGGATTTGATCAAGAAATCATCATATGAAATCATGGAATAAAGTGCATAAAGCGACAAAAAAAAAACTGAAAATCTGGAATTGAACAACTCCAAACCATCGCTTTTTCCATCGCTGGACCTTTATCCCTCTCCAGAAGCAGCTCGCGAACCTTGCCACAAGGATTTGAGCTCTCGAAAGGTCGCAAGAGCCTTGGCCAAGATTCACCGATCTAATGCGATTAGATCGGTCGAAGCTGATTGCCTGGTACCCACCAGGATTGTGAAAAATTGTTTAAACAAAGGTGGAATATGATTTTTCTATGATGCAATATATATTATACAAGTACACTTGGAGAATAACGGATTCTCCAATCTCAAGCCACCATCTACTGCAACTCGCGGCATGACAATTTCACCAAGACACATCCTCAAAGTTCTCCGTCTTCAGAGCAGTCTTGATGATGACAATGGAAGCACGCGTGGTCAATGGTACCTGTACTGCAGAGGGGTTGCTGGTCCCCACACAGCTGTCGATACATTCTTGATTCGGATGCGTCATTTTTTTCAGATCTGTCGGCATCACAGATTTTGAAGATCATTTGGCAGGAAATCCTCACAGGGCTTCGCATTTTTTAGATTTAGACCGAAACCAATGGATCTACAAGGCCAACTGAGACCGGGTTGCCACTGACAGCGCTGGTCACGGCCAGTCACAGTAGAACCCCTGGTGAGACAGGATATATTTGTTGCATCGTAACCATTGCATTAGTTCTGTAAATGTCCCATTCTTTGCTGGTCTTGCCTCCTGTTTTTGGTGGCCAGGCATGGCAAATCCTCCCAAATTTTTACGCTGGCACTGGAAAATCCCAAGTTTATATAGATTCTTAGATGATGTTCAACACGTGTCTCCTGAAAAAAGAGGCATTTGCCGGCCAGGTCAGACTTCCCCGGGAATGAGGCAAATCAGCCCATGTTGCTGGTGAAATCCGCATTTTGGTGCCTAAATCATGCTAAATCCCCATTTGTTGGGTGGTTCGACCTGCATTTTTGGCCAAGATTCCTCCATGTTTCTGGGTAAATTATAATATTTCACTAACCTGAATTAAGGCCATTTGGGGATGATTTCCCTTACTAACCATGATTCCTGATGTTTGGTGAAATGGCCCTGATTTGTTTCCTCACCTTGGCGGCTTTGGCTTGTTCCACCATGGCATTCACACGCTGAAAGTTCCTCATCCTCAGGATGCTGCGGGGCTGCAGTTGAGGCGG
>Ga0126342_10004517_pt1 | contig 23819 bp, 19 predicted proteins | sample Cyp1metagenome_FD_92528 | JGI IMG/M metagenome (GOLD analysis project Ga0126342, IMG submission 92528) | Coral microbial communities from Lord Howe Island, Old Settlement Bay, Australia - Cyphastrea 1 metagenome | ecosystem: Host-associated > Invertebrates > Cnidaria > Coral ...
ATGTCACACACAGGGAAACAGGTTGGGAAAACAGTGGGTCCAAAGAGACAGGTCTGGAGTACGATGGATTCATAGTATATGTACATTTTCTGAATTTGGGTAACTTGGAGCTAGAATAATAGTCACCGTCATAATCATAATAGTCCTCACGGATCATCAAGGATGTGCCCAGCGATGTCCGCACCTTCACTGGCTGCACTAGGCTGCCAAAGCAGCAGCAAATGGGTCCACATGCTCATAGCGGCGATTGGAACGGTGACAAGCCCCATGTCTCGTTGGCATCATATGCAGGATGGTCTTGATCACAAGAATGTTGAATTATCACAACATATTTTGAATTTTATGAACATCGCAATCATTTCCACCAGCGAAATGGATTGTTTCATGTTTAATTCTGTTACTGAGAATGTCTCAACTGCAGGTCCTACACATTATGTAGGGGTCTAAGGTTCAGGCGCATTCTTGCCAGTTGGGTCACACTTCTTTAAGTCTGATTTGGCTATGTTGTTGAAAGCTGTCATGGATCATTAGCCAGACAAATAAACAACTGACCAAACATAGGGGTCAAAACCCTAGGTTTTTGGTCGCTTCGGTTGACATCAAACTAGCTTTGGAAATGGATGTTTATCACCCTCAACATCATGGACACGTAGAGGTTTTGATGCACCCCCTTGTCAATACTTCCTATGCTCACTGCTAAAGTGAGGCTCGAGCCAACACCTGGCTATATAAACCAGGCAAATTCTGCTTGCAGCAGTCCTGAAACTTGCAGAGCAATTCTTCTCAAATGGTATACTATGCCACGTCAAATGATTTATATAGTGTATATAACTCCCGAAAACGGAAAGCAATTACCCTTATCTCAGGTGGATTTTGACGGTTTGCTATCTTATTGGGGTTTGCTACAACGGAATGCACAAACATTCCGAGGAACATGTCGTGCCAGAGCATGAACTGTGAGAGTATAAAAATGGCTATCATAGGACCATACAGGGTTGATGTGGCAAGTCCAATAATAAACCATCACCAATATATACCCATACTGGCCCATACTACATCATACTACCATAAATGAATGGTAAATATCATCCCCTGGTAGTAGGTGAATTCTATTAAGGGTTTATCATGGTTTATCCCAAGTCATCGTCATTTACAGCAGCCCCCAAAAAGATAGAACAATGTTTCCAGGATGGTGTAGATGATTTTTCCCCTGAATTTCCAGCTTTCCAACTCTTCTATCTGGCTATCTGGGGGTTCGGTCGTTTCTGCCGAGCGGCTGCAGCCGCGATCTTGCCAACCATCAGCACGAAGCTGCTAAGTTGTCGCGCACGGGCGACCAGGCGTAACTCCTGACCGGTCGACCGGGGACTGCCAAAGGATGAGGAGCGAAGCAGCCAAAAAAGTAGGACTTCCGATGGAGATAATCAACAGGATATGACTGGAAAATCAATGGGATTTGTTGTTTTAATGATACTTCAGAATATCATGAATGAATAGTATATTTTCATGGGGATATGTAAAAAACGGGATATTTCACTAAACCCTGTAGATCAAGCGGTACCTTCGCTTCGGAAGTATACGGCAGATGTCTTTTGTCCCGTTGAAAAGAAAGTATCGGGATCCATAAGAAACTAGATCGCTACTTAACTATGTGGGGCCCCCAAACGATAGTCCAGTTGGCTTATAACTGTGATTTATGACACTTATAACTATAGTTCCTGGGGTTTATAAACCCACCATAACCCACCATAACGAGCTGGGGCCCACATTGTAGCGATTTACGCCTGGGACAGGGGCCCATCCAGCATCCTGTTCCGGCTCCCTCGCAAAGCGGTGAAAAATGGCTGCGTGCACAAAGTGCTCCCCTTGCAACGTGACCGTGGCTGCAGAGTTCAACTGCACTCCTTGGCGTCACATCGATGGAATCAGCCTTTCACTATGATGGGAAAAACATGGAAAAGCCATGAATCATGGCTATTGACCTTCATTTTTTTCTATAACAAGGGGATATGTTGGGAATATGTTGGGAATATGTGTTTAAATGGGAAAGGGGATTGGTGGATATTCTATTTGATCCAATTCCGGAACTTACTTAACCATGCGGTTTTGACATTCATCAAGATTCTCATCTTTATAAAAATATCCATGTCAAATGTAAGTTGTACCAGGTATATATATATATATATGTATTACCCTCTGGTTACTTAACATAGCCATGGAAAATCCCCATGCTATTAAGAGGTAAACCATCTATAAATAGGCCATTTTCCATGGCTATGTTAAATAACCAGAGGGTATATTCTCGGCAGTATCTGTATTGGGTTACAATTAATATGTTACGGTACTCACGGCACCAAGAACAATGGCCATCCAATAAAACTACAATGACATCACATGTACATCCACATAATATATATATATAGTAATATAATTGAATATATATTCTATATGAACATTACAATATATTACAATATAACTACAGATACATACTCCACCTATATGTTATCCATGTTGCCATCAGGATCATCATACCATGGCTCTCATGGTCGGAGCCTCCCTCCGGTGCAGTGTGAAGGTGCGGATAGCACTGGGCATACTGACGAAGCCGGATTCGATGCTAATGGTGCCTTCCTGATGATGGGGCTGCCCGCACTTTTGGTGCAAGACGCTACACTGCAGAGGTAGCTCCAAATATGGGATGATTTTATACGTTTTTCAGGTTTCGATCCATTTGGTGTCTCAGTTTATGGGGTATATCATTGCATTTAGATATGGGGAATAGCAATTGGTCCTTTGGGTACTTAAATTTTAAACATAAATAACTAGAAAGAAGGGGGATGTTTCACAAGCGATCATGAGGGGTAGATAGGGATAGTAGCCATTATTGGCATGTCTAAAACTGGGCCATCCCCTCATGACAACATTTCATGGCGAATATGATGAGTAGCCGATTATTTAATTATTTGGAGTATACCGTATTATACAATTATACGGAATAACTTTTTTTTGAACATGTTTGGACAAGCCCGTCTTGAGTACTTACTCCTCCAAAAATGTGGGTCGATACTTTTGCGCCATTGCCCTTCGCATCTCCCAGCCCCTCAATTGGATGTGGCTTTCAGAGACAGGTACCGTTCTATGGAACAGGTACCTGATGACGGTTTAAACGAACGTTTATTATACATGGTTTGATGTGGTTCAGTTCAATCTATCTGACCCCAAGTTAGTTGGATATAGCCTCAACTAAACTATACTAAACTCACACATTTCCGAGTGTTCTCCATGTTTTTCAATAGTTTTCCATAATTGTTTCGCAGTTGTTTCATGCTTTTCTATATAGTGTTCCCCCAGTTTTCCAGAGTTGTTCGCAAGTTATCCACCTTTTTTCCCACCGTTTTTTCCACCGTTTTTTTCCCGTGTCCTTTCCCTCCCCCACTGCCGGCAATTGCCACTGCGGCACTGGATGGTGATCAGGCCGTCGCACGGCGTAAACGAAGGGCTCAGGCGCAAAGCCTTCACCTGAATCGACTGAATCGACAGAAGTTCCGAAGGTTGGCTATATAGGCTATGTCAGGAACATTCAGGAACCTAAGTTTTAGGTACCTATCAAAATAAGATATCTTTACACAGCCCATATTTTCAGGGCCTATTCATCTATGGGCTGAAGGGAATATATACAAAAAAATGTTGTCGAAGAGTACCTGGTGAAACCTGGAAATATGCAAGGTGAATATCAACGATGTCACCATCAGGGAAACACTTTTTAACATCTTTTCTAGGGTTTGCATGGGTTTGCTAGAGAACACACATGTGATATGTTTACCATGCTTGTGTGAGTGAGTGTCCTCATTAGCTTCAGGCTATTGCATAGATCTTCAACCTAAAGGAACTGCGGGCTCATGAAAACATGTCTCAATTCTCTCTGTTTTTTTGAATGACATATTGTGCATATACGTTTAATTTTTGGCAAACCTACTTGTATAATTGGCAGGGCCTTCATGACTCTATATGTTTCATGTAAATTTCATATGTTGGCCCTTTTGGGATCCACAAATTCTTACTGGTGCGTTTTACGTAGGGAATGGATGGGTTGCTAGGGGTTGCTGGAATGATCATCTGATCTCTTCAGGTCCGACCAAGGAACCCAAAATGAGGCGACCGTGGAAGTCCATGTACTCGCCTGAGCCGCGAAAGGAGCAATGATCACCCTGCTGTTTCTTGGCAAATGGAAACAGCTATGCATTTTTCTGTATATTATACATGTACATGTGTATATATTACATTACCTTATCTTACCTTAGATTAGATTTAGATGAGATTTCGATGATATTATATAGACTAGATTACACACATGCATATCCACATTGTACGAGTATATAATATATATATATATATATGTCAAACAAATATCATATCAATTCAATAAATATCAATAATAATAAATAGATGTTTGGAATTGGTTGGGTCACTATGCGGAATTACAACCGAACTATAGAGACCCACAAGATGCAGGATTCTTGAGATCCAGGAAGGGGCCTCTGTCAGTTGTATCCCCATTCAGGTCATGCAGGATACTTCCTAAGACAAATTGCAGTCATCATACCCCGGCATATGTCCGAAGCAATGAATTCAATGAGGCTGGATCCATAGTTATCATCTCAGGTTGCTGACTTATAAAATTCCATTCAATTACATCCCCATAAAATTCCCAATGTTTAATGGGTAACAAAAAACTCTTGGATGGAATATTAAAGTCACCATTAATGAGTAACAAAAACTCATAACACTTGTCATAACACTTATAATATTCCATTAATGCGTAAAAAACACGTCTGTTTATTCCATTAATAAGTAAAGTATTCCGGTTATAATATTCCATTAATAACTTCCTTAAAGTTGTTGGATTTAAGGGCCCCCTTCCTGCCCGGACCGACACGGACCGAGGCGCTGAAATCGCGACTTCGGATTTGTTTGCCCAGCGCAGCGGTGAGCTGTTGATGTAGCAAGCCTCGGTGGTGGGGCAATTTCAGCCCGAAATCTTGGAGATTAACGAGGGTAAAACAATGCCATGTTTACCACCAATGACTGGGAATGGTAAACATACCACCTATAAAAATGATTGAAAATGGTGATGACTGGGGGATGGTGCGTTTATGGCATTGTTTTACCAACATTACATCTCATCCTGGTGTTTCTTTAAGATCATTCTTTCAGATCATGCAAAAGTCCTGGAATCAGAAGTTCTGGGGAAGTCAGCAAGGCACTCTGTTTGAGGTGAATGTTGGTGCTGTAGTACGTGAGTATATGTGATGATGGCATCATATGGGTCACAACAAAATTAAGATAAATACGGTTGAATCATAGCGGCAGCAAGTTTCTTCCAAGTTGGTATGTGGCATACATTGTAGTTCATAATAGCGTTCCCTTAAATTATTGGATATTAAGCTAATAACATCTCAAATGACTAGCTCAGCTCAGCCAAAGTGGCTCCACCTGTAGCAACATCTGTTTATCATGGTTTCTATTCAATGCAGAGAGAACATCAGGGAACTACACTAACTACACAACAGTTTCAACTTCAAACCTTCTACTTCACCCAGGTTTGGCGCGATTTGCTATAGTGTACATTTCGGCCATTTTGTGGTTTAAAAAAGCTGCGAAATAGATACATAATGTCGATCAGACGTCGAGCTTCCTTCCAGAGCTTTGACCGATGACAGCATCTGCCTCGCAAGGCTCTTCATCTCCTCACGAAATCCCGAAATCCGTGTACCCGAAATCACAGGATCAAAGAGTTTGCCATGAAAAATGGCGAACAAAAACTAGGTCAATCAGTCAATCATCCATGTTCAGGGTCATCTTCCATATCTTCCATGGCTGTGTTGAATTCCCAAAGGACCTTTTTTAGAAACATGATCAACACTGGTGATATTTATATAGCCTCACTCCAACTACCACCCTGCCATGGGTTGGGGGTTGAAAGACGATTTCGTTCGACTCTAAAATGTGAGATTCTCTGGGTGTATGTTGTGTATATATATATATCAATCAATATATGTATATATATATATATATACATACTGTATATATACTGTATATATATATTTATAGTGAGTGGGATCACAACGTATGTAACTTGCAAAGGTAGTAAAACGTATGGTTCAAACATAGACACCAAAATATTCAAAGTGAAACAAATGGCCAAATATTCTATACCATCACCATTTCGAATGAATGGGGATGGGGATGGAGATCACCCTAACCTTGTGGCGAGCGAACCATTTTGTTTTCTGATTCATTGAACAAAGCACACCAAGATAAAACGTCCAAAAAAAACCCAGCTTGGGGTATGGTTTTAAGACCCAAAAATGGTAGGATTGGGTAAATCATACGGTAATTGATGGGTCTTTGGAATGTTTTGGGCTTTACACTCTAGTAAACTAACAGTTTGCTATTGAAAATGGCCATCTATATAGTGAGTTTTCCCATTAAAAATGGTGATTTTCCATAGTTATGTTAGTTTACCAGAGGGTAAGACCTGGTTTCCTCCTCCCCGCCACGCCAAGCTGCGGCCAACAGCAAGCTTAATCGAATCAAGGAGGTTTCAACTTTGGCACCAAACATCCTCCCAACGGATGTGGCTCCCATTAAGATCCCCATCAAGTTGGTTATATAGTTATATACAAATATATACCCAGTATATTCCCATTATATGCATATATATGTATATACAGTACACCTACGGAATCTTTTACCTACTTTTTTTGGGGGGATTCAAAACAAGGTTGCCGGGAAAAAAGCTGGTGTTGGAAGCTCAAGGTATACATAGTATACATGTGCCATGGCAAGCCCCGCAGCTGGTTTAGAAGCTAAGGGACCGAACAAAACAAAAACATATCCACCAGAAATCATAATATTTATAATGGACCCTGGGGGGGTGTAAGTAGCTTATCAATGAAGGTTTATTAGGGGCTTCTGTGTAAGGCCCTTATTAGAAGCTTAATAAAATCTTAATAAGCGCTTATTAGAAGGTTAAGTCTTCAGCCAAGGAGCCTAGGACCAAGGTATGGGAGAGTCTGCGGAGGGGAAGGGCCTGGGAAGGGTCTGGGGAGGGTCTGGGAAGGTTTGGGTGAGGATCGGAGGGTGGTTGGGGACGTTGGGGGTTGGGGGGATTTTGGGGGATTTGTTTGGGGGGGTTGGCAAATTAGGTTGGGAAACAGGCTTATCCAAGGCTTATCCAAGGCTTATCCTTTAAGCTCTGGATAAGCCCTTAATAAGCCCTTATCAGTTTTCCACCAACCCTGAACAAACCTTGGATGAGGATCTATTGTTTCATTCATGGTTGGACCAGGGAATAAAGACAGTTTTCCCTGGCATTGGGGATATCTGATAAGCCCTTCTTAGGCTCTTATATGATAAGCTACTTACCCCCCCCTTACCCCCAGGTAGAATATGTACACATTTGGGGGGTTCCATAAATGGGGGTGCCCCAAAATAGATGGTTTATAATGGAACATATTATTAACATGGATGATTTAGGAGTACCCCTATTTCAGGAAACCTCCACATGAATACAATATCATAAATTATATATCAATAATCATTGAATGTAATTAATTATGTTATTGCACTTGATCAATCATTGTATATCATTGTTGTTCGTTGTTTTTGTTCCGTGATAGATCGTACTATACCTATGGTACATCCTTTACATGTAGCAACCACTGCTACCGCGGTCCTGTCATTTTCCTCGAGTTTCTCGGCCAAACTCCGGCGGTAGAAACTGAGCACCATGGGAAGGTCCGCCTCGCGAAAGGGACAGCTCCGTGCATCGAAATATTTAAATCATCCAACACATCATCATAGATATTGCATGAAATGTATATGTAAATTATATACATACGTACATATCATAATATGCCGTACTACTTGAATGATATGTATATATATATATATATATACATATGTGTGTGTTGTATTTGTGATATAGGTATATATAATAATAATAATAATAATAACAATAATAATAACAATAATAATAACAATAATAATAACAATAATAATAATAATGATAATAATAATAATATGAATATCATAATAATAGTAATACGGTATAAATATATATATATATACACATGTATTACAGGCATACCATAAGCAAAACACATAAGTGCTATCTAAACATGTCCAACATCAGCCTTTCTCGCCCTCTCCCGGTAACCACGTGGATTGCATGCGGCCAATTCAGCTATGGTGCCGTGAGGACTGCTTTGGATGCCTCAGCTAGGGTGCCGTACCAAAAGCATGGATCTGCCTGGATATCAACACGGGACTGGGTCAACAACTCGTTTTAGGCACAGTGAAAAAGAAACATCTGGCGGCAAAGAGATGGATGTCTTGGAAGGAAACCATCAATTTATCACTTGGTCCTTATATTTCCAAAGTGATCTTGTTCTGTTTGTGTAATGAATGGCCTAGCATGCAGCTATGGAGGATTTCTATGGCAAACCTCCGCTACTCCTATGAACATCTTTGATTCCCCGCGGCAGCAACAAGATCCGGAAGGAAGGGCGGAAGGAAGGAGGAAGTACATCACTCTGACAAAATTCAGAGACCCTGGCAAGTGGGGAATTAATTCATCAAAATGAGGAACAGTTCATAACCCAGTCACCAACTAGTCACCTATATATGCATGGCTGAATCTTAGATGCCCTGATTCTTGTCTCAGCGGACTGGTAGCATCCCAATCAACATCGCAGGCTTTCCCTGAAAAGGGGCATCAAACCCCACAAATTGGGTCCACATCTTATAATTATCCCGTGCGCCCACGGGGTTCAATACTGAATCTGAATCCAAACATTTGATGTTGGAATTTAGGTGGTACCACTATTTTAGCAAATCATATAGTGGAAGACCAGCATTCCCCAGCTATGTACATGGGTTGTATGTGGCTTCTTGCCCTACCAACCAGTCTTCTTTGCCAGACGGCGTTCTCCATGGCAAACAAGGCCAGCACAGGCTTAAAGACCTTTCCTGCGGATGAGCAATCCCATGGAGTCCATTTCTGAGTTGGCTTTGGGAAAACGTGTGTGTTCTTTTAATCAAAGGGTTTCGGGTACTATAGATATGCGTTGAAGGGCAGTGGGCTCAACTAACCTAATGGTTGGCTAATGTGAAACATGTCATTTGAGTTCTAAGGTTTCAGAAGACTGCACCTATATGTCATTCTGCTTGGATCAGAAATCGTTGTTGCAGCCTTGCTTAGATTCCATGGCGTAACTGGGTCAATATGTGCGACCTTTGCAAGTCCAAACCAGACATAAATAATATGGATATATGATATAAGCGCCTAAAAAACTATGGATAAGAACGCATGAGGTAGTTGGGAAAACCAGGCATACAAAGTACAATATAGGGTTTCATCATTGCAGAAGTGGAGCCTGTAATTACAAGTGTCTGCAGCCCTGGCACTGAAGAATTGGGTTCTAACTACCCCGAATTGTACAAGGTGGTTCGCCCCACTCAAAAATGTTTGTTGGTTTTTAACCCCCATGAACTAATTTGATATATGGATCATAATCCCGAGAGTGAAATTAGAGTTGTGTTTTCCAACTTAACATAAATCAAGTATAAATCCGCATCTTTTTTGCTGAATTCCCCATGTTTGCTGGTTAAAACCCCATTTACGCAATTGGGGCACCACCTCTTAGGGTGTAATGCCTGTTGCATGGCGTGAAGTTCCAACCAGTCCAACCGCGGCCACCGCAGGGCAGCTTGACCCAGCCTTGAAGCTGTGGAAGGACTTGAGCTTCACCTCAACTGTTGGAAGGTTTCTGAACATAGAAGAATGCGTTCATTGTGGTTAAAAAAATAGTTCAATGGTTTTTAATCTATGGTCAATGCGATGATTTGCCGTGGTTGATAAGGGTTAGTGATGAATTCTAAGGGTTAATGATGGTCAATCATGATTTGTAATGGATAATATGGTGCACAATGGTGAATGATGATTAATAACATCGTCAATCATGGTTCAAGATTATTGATAATGGCTTAACAGGGTAAGGGTTAGTAATGCTTCTTCATGGACGAATTACCTTCTGGAATTCCATTGGAAAACGGTCGAACTATATAAATGGGATTTTTTTCAAGCAATGTTTTATTACAAGATCCACTTAAATGATGTTTGCTGAATGATATTCAGTCTATGCAACAAGTGAACCTTGAGATGGGGATTCCCTTTTGTTTCGAATACCCCAGGGGCCACGACATGCAGTCAGGTTATCGGGGCAGGCCAAAGCCAGTCTGGTTATCGGATAAAAACCCTGGTACCCAAACGGTACCCTAAGTCATAGCTGGATGATGCTGGATATTACCCTCTGGTAAACTAACATAACTATGGAAAATCACCATTTTTAATGGGAAAATCCACTATAAATGGCCATTTTCAATAGCTATGTTAAATTACCAGAGGGTAATGGATGTTTATTCCCCCAGATATGGTCATAATATCTGAAGGAGAAGCTGCAGGCTGCATTCCGGTCACATGAAGAGAATGGCTCGTGTTGGGAATCAACTGGGTCTGGAGTTATTTCCTCTAACATTTAAATCACCCCAATATCTAGTGGTTTATCAGGGTCATGTTCAACACAAAACTTGCCAATTTGGCGGTATACTGGGCACACCATGGTAGACTCCATTTTTGGACAAACCGATTTGGTATTGACCCCTCTTCATTCCAAACAAAAACTGAAGGCAACAACAAGAAAAACTGTAGAGCCTCCCGGCTGCGCCTGATGTCATGTGCCGCAGCAAAGTTTCTTCGCTTTTCCCGGCAAAGGTCTGCCCAGAACGGTCTGCCCAGAAAGGTCTGCCCAGAACCCAACACTTGTCCCTGGTTCCACCGCAGCCCACGGACCTCCCATCAGTAGTAAACCTTGCTTCATGGATCGCAGTACTTCCTGAGAAGGTACAAATCACCCCCCAAAGTCCGCAAAATCATACCCCAGTCATACTTCCTCAGAAGGTACGACTGGATCCATAGGGCGTTCATATTGATCACTTAGTGGATCCAGTCATCCACAGCTTTCCGAGGGATAACTCCCGCCTCTAGTTGGCCGAAGAAATCCAACGCAGCCTCTCCGAGACGCGACGAATTGTGCTATCTGTAGCCCTCGTGTTGGACAATACCTATATTATATATTTGTTTCGATCAGTATAAATTTGTAATTTGGGGTTACCAGATGTTACCAGATGTTACCAGGTCTCTGCATCAATGGGATGAGTATTTTGGGGTCCCAACATAGAAGAAAAGTACCCGCACTTAATAGTGCAGTGTCTGCAAACCAACACATAAAAAAGATTGAAAGAGGGTGATTCCACATGATTCTAAATGAAATTGGAACCACACAATGAAATTGTTGCTAAGCCTCAACCTTTGTGAGTGAATCAAGACATGATCATTCCATTGCATTGCACCTTTTCAAAGTTTATATCAGAATTAACACCCAAACTTCAAGAAGCATTTAAGCCAAGTTTACTTGTAAGTGGGGCCGTACTCTGACGCATGTGTTTAACAAAAGGGTGGTCAAGGCTATGTACAGTAAACCCAATTGCAACAGGGAAATCCTTGCTTTCCTGTTGCTTACTATGAATGTCTCAGCTTCCGAAAAAAAAAAAAAACAATCAATCTGGAAACAACAATTCAATTGTCTCCGTTATTGAAATATCATTGTTGATATTGATCCTTATGTATCCAGACACTTCCTCAGAAGGGACTAAACAAAAAAACAGTCATACTTCCAAACCGAAGGCACCGCTGGATCCATAGAAGTTGATCATTTCGGTCAATCCTACCAGGAAAAAATGGTTATATCCCCAATTATATATGTATATATATAATTAATCTATAATATATATATATATAATATATATATTAATTATATACCAGCGTTTTGTTTTTAGATCATCCCGCCTGCTTCTCACCTTGCCTGGGTCTGCAGATTCACCGACGGAGTGCGGCAGTCCGGTGAGGAGCGATTCACCGCGAAGTGCACACCATCCCTGCGCCGGCGGCATCCGATGGCCACCAAAATCCATGGCATCGAAAAATCTTGGGACGAACCTTGGGGGATTTTTGGCAGTGCTGCGAAGATGATTAAAAAAAATATGGTTTATATATGTGCTTTCTTGCAAAGTGCTTGAGGTTTTCGGGGGCCACTGTTCGATAGTTGTTTGATATTTAACATTACCAGTTTCAGTGTGCAAACTGCAGTTATGAGCTGCGGCTTTGTGCTCCACTGATGGTGTTTTTCACTTCAAAATATGAATAGATAATACATAATACATAGTCTCATGGCATATCTGCATGGATAGGTGACTTTGTATATTTTATATAATTAATTAATATACATACACATAATCATGTATATATATATTATCATGAAGAAACACATCAGGAAAAAACAGGTTCCAAACACGTTGAAATAGACCACAACACTTCACGTCGCCTCAACCAGCGCATGGACAGCTCTTCCGTCTCGCAGCTGCTAGGTGCAGGCGCTGTGGGCGCGTTTTGCGCGTTTTGGGAGCGGTCGCCCAGGGTCTTCAACAACTCACCTCACAGCAGCTGGAATTTCATAGAAAAACAAAAACTGGCTTAGGACATGAAATATTCATTTTGTAGCAATAGCAAACAAGATATGTTGCAGTGTAACATAAATTCGAATTTCTTGTGATAGGTAGAGAACTTGACAACTGCCAACCATGAACCCTCACAGTGAACCCTCACAGAGTGAACCCTCACAATCGCTGAATTGCTAGATGACGTCCTGAATTGCAATTGTTTGACAGCCACAAATGTCTTTTCTTGATTTAATGCGGTTAAGGAATGGATGTTACATATTATACGTTTTCCTATTTTGAATACACTAAATACTCTTCTAAGGTGAATACTGCTTTGTTTTTGACGTATTCTAATTTTCCGGCACATCTAATCTCCTTGGTCGTATTGCTATAGGGTGGTTCCAACCATCTAATCACTCCAGCTTTGCTTCACTGATCCACAGCTTAGAACATAAGGCTGGTGAATACCTCCTTGACCTTCATACAAATCCCATATATCATATATCCCAGTGATATCACATGACAATTGCGTTGATATATGTCATCAACATCCTAACTATTCCCATCAATATCCGTCAAATCCCATTAAGAAACCAACGGTTTGACGTCTCATTCGCCCCCGCACGCCTGTGAAACCATGAAGCAAGGTGCCTTGGGTTACAAATGGCTGATTGGGAGGTCTGTGGATCGAACGAAATTGATCTGTGTGTATCACTATTGTTATTGAAAATTGGTGCAGTGAATTATTCATCAAATGAGATGGCACCAAATGTTCAGTCGAACCCGTCAATTATCCAATCAATTATCCAATCAGATTGATCTACCATATGGATCCATATATGGAGGTTTCCGCAAATGGAGGTACCCCCAAAATGGATGCTTTATCAATGACAATCCCATGAAAATGGATGATTTGGGGGTAACTCCATTGTAGAAACCTCCGTGTGTCTTATTGTAGTTGTACAAACAGATACCAAGAAATTCATTTTTTAAGAAACATGTATGCTATATTGTGTGATTCCGATCCAATGATGTTCCATGGTCTAATTGTGATGCATTCATGCTACATGATCTGATTTCGGTTTGCCCTTCCCCCCAACATAACCATGAGTAGATCCAATACTAAATCAAGGTTTTCACGGCGGTATTTCATATTGGAACAAAGGTATATATATATATATATCCAAATGTCTCAAATGCTGCCTCATGTCTGGCATATCTACTTCCATGTTGGTGTGTCGTGTGTCCTGTTGGGTAAGGGTTAAAAAACAAGGTGGTTAAATTGGTAGGAAAAAATGCTATGGGTTATCGGCAGGCGACTCAATTTGCTTGCCATCTATGATCCACCATGCCCATTTCAGTTGGATGTGCATCCCGCGAAGATCCGTAGTTTATTTCATCCATGTAGCCGTTCATCCCACATTTCCAATGGGGATATTCCATTAATGGATGAACCTCCATTGGCTCCCTGGAACAGCAAAGAGCACAGCAGTGAAGCCAGGTTTTCCATAGTGGGTTTCCATATCTTATATCTAATCCAACTATCCTTCCATCTGTCAAGCTATTTCTCCCTCGATCCATTACTTCTATCTATCTCTCCCTCCATCCATTATTTCTATCTATCTATCTATCTATCTATCTACCTATATGTCGATCTATGCATCTATATTTCTTTCTATCTACCTACCAACCTATGTGTCCATCTATGTCCCTTTTCCATCTACTTACCTACCTATCTATCTATCTATCTATTTATCTATCTATCTACCTATCTACCTATCTATCTATCTACCTACCTATCTATCTATCTACCTACCTATCTATCTATCTATCTATCTATCTACTATCTATCTACCTATCTACCTATCTATCTATCTATCTACCTACCTATCTATCTATCTACCTATCTATCTATCTATCTACCTATCTATCTATCTATCTACCTACCTACCTATCTATCTATCTACCTATCTATCTATCTATCTATCTTTGTCTGTCTTAATCTATGTTTATCTATTATTATCGATCTTTATCTGTGTTTATCGATCTTTATCTTTGTTTATCGATCTTTATCTATTTATCTATCCATTTATCTATATATCTATCTATTTATCTATCTGTCTATCTATCTATCTATCTATCTATCTATCTATCTATTTGTCTATCTGTCTATCTGTCTATCTATCTATCTATATATATTTCTCTGCATACCTATCTATTTATCTATTTATCTAACTATTTTTATCTATCTAACTGTATCTATCTAATATCATCTAGCTAATCGTATCTCTCTATGTTTATATATATGTATACATTTCTTTATATCTAATCGTAGCTATCTAACCTTATCTGTGTTGGCTATCTTGTCCTATCTTATCCTATCCTATCCCATCCCATCCTATCCTGTGCTATCTTATCTATCTCTCTATCTATCGATGGATCTATCTATTTATTTATCTATATCTATAAATATATATATATAGCATATATATAATTATATACATTAGCGGTTGGTCTACCTATCGATCTATCTAGCGATCTAGCTATCAATCTATCTGTCTTTGCAATCGATCTACCCATCTGGATACAGTATTTGTGCAGTATATCAAATTTATGCCATATATCATTGTGATTTACATGATTTAGTTTACGTATGATATTGGAGGATATCTCATTAATTAATATCAATTAATATTAATTACAGTTGAATATGGTTGAATCATATCTGCAATTTGTTGTTCCAGTAAGACATACAAACAACACATTAGTGATAACAATAAGCCACAACTTTGGATGCTGACCAAAATCGGGGATAAACACCACTTGCAGTATGAGTCAAGTGCTTATTCTCCCAAAATGTTGTTTCAAATCTATGCTCTTCTTGGCCCGTCCCCTGAAAAACCACTAGGCCAACAGCGATAAGTTGAGGATGTGGATCTAGAAACCAAATCGCGACAGAATTCCTGCGCGAAAAAATTGGAAAAGTTGGGTGACCCAATTCGATTCTCGACATGTTGTGCTGTCGAAAATTTGACATATCTTAATGGATTCAGAAAATTCAAGTGAAGAAAATGCAAGGAACGCGTGTTTTTTACGCCTAAGTTTTCCCAAGTTTTTCGGCGATCAGGCCTTGGGTGTCGTTGAGATGCCAGTGGCTGCTGTGATTCCACAGGTGCTCTGTCACCTGAAGCGCCGGTCTCCGGAAACTTTGGGCCTTCAAGCTGGGTAGATTATGTTTTATTGGAAGAACCGGAAAATCACTGGAACATCATTGGAACAATTGTAATTGAGAATCATTGGGAATAACATTTGGGAATAACCTCCGGAAACCGAACTGGGGATACAATGGGATAACATGGGGTACAACTCGCCAACTTTTTTCCATATCGCTGGCTGGGATATCACCTTTAAGGGAAGTTTTTAGTTGGGAAACTCATCTATAGATAGGCCATTTTCCATTGCCATGTTTGGTGATGGGTAAATTAGGAGAATGACTTTGGATGATTTGGGTCTCTTAAAAAGCTTCAGTGAGCAACCAATGGTTTGGATCAGCCAGGTTTAAATCAGCACCCCTCATCATTTTACTTCATGTGGTCTTATGTGAAATTGGTTGTTCATGTAGACTCAGTTTACTTCATGCTGTGCTTGTTGTTCCTCAGTGTGGTTCATTGTGTTCATGCTTTCTCTTTTTTGTTTTCTACTTGATTCTATTTTTGTTCATATTTATATTTTTGAAAATGATACATGTTGTTTGGAAAAAGATAAGAATTCCGCCATTCATAGCGAAAAAAAACAATACTAGTTAGTATCATTTAGTATCTAACAAAGGGTTGACCCCGATGAAATCTGAACGATGTCGCCTTGACCGTGTTGCGTACTGTGGAGCGCCAGTTCCCGAGCACCGACTCGGATTCTTGGACTTGGGCCGTGCCAACCTGCCACCGGGAAAAAACACAGAAAAACATAGAACAACTACCTTCTAGTGTAAAAAGACATGAATGGAACTTCTTTCAATTCACTCATGTTCTCATGTTCTGAAAGTGTTGCTTTGATCATCTTTGATCAATGGATTGTTGCAAGGGACATGCAGGAAAGCCATGTTTCATCATGTTTCACCCTCAACATTGTCCAAAGGGATTTCCGACAAGACTTCCCTTGAACCAAGCTCCTTGGATCTTGAAAGCGGGGGATTCATGGATACTGGCTTTGGAACTGGGACGTTTCAGGGGATGGGAATGGATGGGATAAAGCATGCCTGTTTAAGCAACGTCAAAGTCAAATGGAACATCCTGAACCAACCAATAGGCGTCAGAATCTTCGGAATGACAAACATGCAATGCTAGCGCGATGTGATGTGTATATATACATATATATATATTTTTATTCAATTACAACAGATTACAACATATACCCTGGTAAACTGACATACCTATAGAAAATCACCATTTTGAATCGGTAAATCAACTATAAATGGGGTATGTTCAATAGCTATGTTAAATTACCAGAGGGTACATCCGCATGCACTCATGTTCTTGCTGCTGAATATCCAAACGTTGATGATATCCCCGTCACGGACATCCGACATCCCATAGCTACGGCCTGGACATCCTTCTCCTCCGTCTTAAGGAAGGTGTAACTGGAGCACAGCTTGAACCTCAGACCTGCGGGCTGGAAAAAACCCTGGCACCCCGTATCCCAAAATAGCTGGTGAATGGATGTGTATTTCTCCAAATATCATAACAATAGTAACATATACATATATATATATATGCGTGATTAAAAAAAATATTTAGTAATAATAACAACAGACAATAACAATAATAAGAATAGCAGTAATAGAAATAAAAAAAACAACAATACAAACAATAATAATACATAATAAGAAGAAAAATAATTAAAATAATGCTACAAATAAAATGTAGATTAATATTATAATCATGTATACTAGGTGTTGACCCATCCCCATTGTCACATGTTGCCAACTGGCTCCACTTGAATCAGGAGGTACCATACCGTACCATGGGCAGCGAGGCCGATTCAAAACATAGGTTGAATACCCCGCGATTTGGGATTCGGGGATACCTCAAAACGATCCAAAATAGATATGTTAACAAGGAAAATCCGAAAACAAAAACAAGCGATCAATTGTCCGAGTTGGCAACGCCCTATCTCTAGAAAAAAACAACAAACATACATACTTTTTGATTGCCGTGCTCAACTTGGTACTGAATTGATCAGCGGATCATGACCCATGGAGACATCCCTTGAAATGGGGCCCCTCGAATTGAAAGCTATTTTCCACCTTCAGTTAAGCACATTCAAAAAAACAAAATGATATTTGCTTTGACTTGAATTTTGGCATTGCAACATCAAGTGATCATGTTGATCACTAAAACTAGAAACGAAACAATAGCACATCCTGCGAAAACATCAGGTGAATATCAACTTTGCTTTATAACCCTGTCTGATCCCAGAGATTATCACATTTTTTTGTCTGAGTTGTCAGTTGTAAGCCAATGTCAGACTTAACTCTAAGCCAGCACCTCCATACGTCTCTTACTTATATGTACTTCCAAATCATATATCAGTAATGTATTCCATCGTCGTTTATTGATTAAATGGTGTTTTATCATGTTTTATCATGTTTTATCCCAATGTTGATGGTTTAGATTGTGGCTTCTGAAACAGTGGCCACGGCATGAACAAAAAACACGATTACATGGCTGGTCAGGTAAATGTATGCCCAGTTGTGACACAGAACAATAGCTACTACTCAACTGACCATGCGGTTGGTTTATCCAAACAACTATCCATCAAATAATAGATTCCAAATACATCCCCAGCATTGTTGATTAATGCCCCTACGGTCAAATAGTCAGTTCCTATCCCACTTGATCCCACTTGTGATGGCAACTATTCCCAGTATTGGGTGGTGTGAAATCCAAGAACACATATCATCCAGTAATATCTCTCCCAACTAGTGAAGCTAAAGACAACTATAGATGCTTACTCTCGCAAGTGCGATGGTTGATACCTTCCTCTAAACTAGATGTGGAAAACCCATGAATGAAGCCCCACCATTTGTAGATCATGGCTTCCGAACATGAAACCATTGGCTTTCCACATGTCTTGGTATGTTTACCCCAAAGTAATCATCCATCCAGAGGATAGCATTATCAAGACCATATATCACATTAATGGATATATTGAAATATGATATTCTGTATATAAGGTAATAAAATATATTTTCTGGTTGGTGGTCAATGCGAAGGATTATCCCATATATTATGGAAAAAACATGTTTGAAACCACCAACCAGATGAATATTGATGTTATAATAGAATGTAATAGATGTTAATATAATAGATGTTATAATAGATAGAAATTTCACCATCGCTCTTAAAATCCATTGTTCTTCATCAACCACGTGGGATGAAGTTCCACCTGCCGGCTGCGTCCAGTCGCTGCTACTTTGTGTGGCCAGTGACAGGAGTTCCACCTGCGTATCACGAGACAAGGGGGGGAGACGACAGTGGATACCCTAAGAATCATGTGAAATATAAAGTTGTGAACAAAAATGCACGTAGATTTTGGGTCAGAAGCCAGTGGCATGTTATTTGTGGCTATATATATATATATATTCCTATATTCATATATACATATATTCATATATATATATATATATATGTGGTTATATATATATATATATTCTTAAATATATAATTAAATGTGTATATATATATACGTATATATATATACGTATATATAAGGAACCCTCAAAAACCATTCTGATAGGATGATAATGACAACATCATTCATCATTGGTCCCTGAGGGGGTGACCGATCACTATCCACCACATAAACGCTGGCATCTAGCTAGTGACTGGGCCTGAACATACATCATATACTCGGTAACCGGGATCAAATGTGTTGTTGCCACGCGCAAAATGGAGGTGGTAAACACATTTAATGAGACCATAGCTAGCAGTGATTAGAATCATTCATCAATAGTTGAAGGATGTTTTGAACCCATAGCAGATCGATATCAGGAAAATGCGATTAAGATTTTCAATGAGGCATGGCACCAAAAAGACGTGACATCACATGACATCACCAATCAAACATGGCTATGAATTCCACAATCCAGGGCTCACGAGGATACCAATGATGTTGATACCAGCAATCGTTATGCCGACAAGGACCGACAAGTAGTATGGATGAGGATGAGACTCCCAACATGAACAACATGGATATGGCCTGGTGGCCTGACATGGCTTTTTTTCTGCCCTCTGAAATGGGCATCCAGCATCCAGCCATTTTACCATTGAAGGGTCCTGGCCATTCGAGTTTCAAATACTTTGGAGACATCAAGTCCCGCCAAAACAAACCATTATCTGTGCGGATCGAAAACAAGGATTACATGTTGTGGATGTTGAATATATATATATACATATATATATATGTGTATATATATATATGTATATATATACATGTATATTTGTATATATATATGTATAAAAATGTGTATATATGTATACATATATATGTATGTATATACATATAGATGTACATATATATATATATATACATATATATATATATGTATATCTATATGTTTATGTAAATATATATATATATATATTCATACATAATATGTATGTACACATATATATATATATAAACATGTAATATAAATAAACATATATACACATACAAGTAATGTAAATATGTATATATATATGTATATACACATACATGCCATATATATACATATATATATGAGTATATCTATATATGATAAATGTATATATATATATAATGTATGTATGTGTATATAATCATATATATATATATACATGCGTCCACATTGCCACATGCACAGTCGTGAAAGGTCACCAATCCTGGGCCGACTGGGCCCCCAAGCCAAGCTGGCAGCTGCAGCTTGAGTACTCAGTTCTACTAACCTCAGCGATTGGTTTCCCACGAAAAAAGGCGAACATGTGGAAGTGTTGAAATCATCACTACTTGGCCAGGGCTTAGTTTTATGGCTATAAAAAAAGGATTAACAAATCCAGTTTGGGATATGGGGCCCCTACAACTATTATACATTATGATCTCTTTCTGTCAATGGTTTAGCATGTCATCACATTCCATCATTGGGACCTGTCATGCATGCCTTTTTTGTCACGATTCTGAAGGGTTCTTTGTTAGACATGCAATCATCAATGGCCTGCTGGATTTATATAATACCAGTTGATATCCGGATGGTGGCTTATGTGATGTTATGCGCGTATCTGGGAAATCATGGGAAAACATCATGAGTCGCCAAACAAAAAAAAAGCACCTTTAAATATCTTTAAACATAGATGATTTATGAATGAATATGGTGATATTTCCATAGCTTTTAAATTATCATAGGGTCATAGACGCATATCTATATCGGTGTATCTGAAAATCGGGCACCCTCCAAATTTGATGATTTGAACTGATTACCCATCAAGGTGTGCTTTAGTTGTTCTTCATGGGCACTATTATGTTTAAGACAAACCCATGTGTATATATATATATAGATAGATATGGATATAAATAGCCGATAGCAGTGGCCGTTTCAGGAACCCATATATATATACATGTATATATATATGTATATATATATGTATATATATTGATCATTGGACGTGTCCTGGGGCACTGGCAAGAACTTGTCCTGGCGGAAGTCTTGAGGGATCTCCGTTTTTTCCTATATTTCATCAAATAGAGGGGCACACTTATCCCAATTGACATTTTATGGGGGTAATCCAATGATAATATTAATGGTATATTAATGAGATAGAATATTGCTTATGATGGGTTATGACATAAGTAAACAACTTGATATGATATATCCCCATGGATCTAGCCGTACCCTATGAGGTATGAATGGGTTTTGATTTGAGTGTGATGTGTACCTTCCTAGGAAGCACTTGGATCCGTAGTTTATATTTCAGATCTAATTGTGCAGATGTGTGTGTGTCTAGTTGTGTCTATGTGTATATGCATTAATCATTACCTATATATATATATGATCCGCCCTCAAGATGATATGTCTTCGGTTTGCTCAAAAAACAAGGCCCTATTGCTAAGCATGGTTTTGTATTTCTGAGGATAATGGAGGAACAAGTATGTGTAAGGAAAGGTAAAGGAAAAAAGGTAAGGAAGAGAAAAGGAAAATGAAAGAAACAGAGAAAAAGGGGCTATCTGTGGTCTGGGTCTTTTTTGTTGAACAAATGGGTATAACTAAGGTATCGCCAGGGGTATCGCTTATTTTGCCTCTTGCATGTACGCAACTTTGTGCAAATCGGTTCCTTCTTATGTGAATTATATACAAGTATAGGGTTCAATAATATACAATTATATGTTTCATGATTTTTCCTTGGGGCCTGCGACACAGTGTCGGGTATATTTTCCAGACAAGGGAGCGGCACGCTCCACTCAGCACTTTCCCGTCCCAGGCAAGGATGGAACACCCCTGGCACGGCCATGTTAAAAGGTGGAATGGGGTCCCTTATTTTCAGAAATACCCATTTGGTGTGTCAGTGTTTGGGGCATATCAGATATTATCATGGCATATGTCCAATCTAGTGGCTATTCAATAAAACTGCCATATCATCATATCATTGTCCCTTTTCCCCTGTAATTCAAAGATGAACAAGTTCCCATCGCAACGTGGGACAAAATCACCATTCCAATCACGGGGCGAACAATGAAAACAGCGAATTCTATTGACTCAAACACCTAATTTATAGTTATTTAGTTATTAGCAGGTATGAATTGTGATAATATATGACAACCATGTATATATGATGTTATATAATTACATGTATATATATAAGTATGTATATGCATATATAATTATATATATATATATTCAGTTTCTTCACTAAAATTCAGTCGGTCACGTCGGTCCCTCGTATTTGACCCGGCTTTCCGGCCACCCCAAAAACCTGGGTCCTCGTAGTGGTGAGCCACATCTGCAGGGAAGCGAGGCTGTCTCTCCTACCGCGCGTGCAAGTGCCCTGGGTGTTGAATGTATTAGCCTGGCTGGCATGTGGCAAATAACCTTGGTGAAACACAATGATAAATGAAAAACGGCGGTGTGTCGGTATGTCCGAAAATTTGGTATATCCACCAAAATGACCAGTTGTATGAGGAAAGTGTTGATTAATTAGTGGATTTTTGTAGGGTCTCTCATTTTTCTAGTACGGAGCTTCTACCCATGGATTGCCGTGCTCTTGCCAAGGTCGCTGAGCAAAAGTCATGGCTGACCTTGCCTCGGCTACACAAAGGAAACATGCTGGTGTGTAACTGCGGAAAATGGCCCATTTACAGATGATTTATCTATTCAACATGATGAATTTCCATAGCTATTTTAAATGTCATAGGGTACATCCTCTATGTTCATACTGTGTTCATTTATTTTCCATAGCTACGTTTAATTGTCAGGCGTATATCGCATCATAAATCAATGTTCCTGTTTGTTTTTATATTGTTTGATTTTCTATAGCTTTGTTTCCATAGCTATGCTAAAAGTCCAGAGGGAATACAGTATCCGTTTATAAACCCACTATTCAATCGACACATCGAAACTGGTAAGGTGGTGTCCTCCTGTAGTATGTCGCGCAAGCGCCCAAGGGCCTCATCGACGTCTGCCTGAGCTTGCATCCGGGGGATGTCAAGTGTGTCGTGTGTTTCATAATTCAATATCAACACTGTGATATGCAACATCATATATTTATATCATTATCATGTAATATGATGTAATATGTATGTATACACACACATCATACTATATATATACATATCCAGCTATTGAAATCAATGATACCATAAACATGTAACAATACCATCGATATTATATATAAATGTATGTCTATATATATATACACAGCAATGTCGAATCATAAGTAAGTAAAAGGAACTATATACTGTACATACCCTGTTATGCCTGTACGTCATACAGTGTGTATATATATATATGGTCCAGCGTTCCAACCCCCCTGCCATGGTCATGGGTCAGCCATAGTACTGTGCCCCTCCCCCCCCCTGTGGTGTGGTGGGGGTGTGGTACTGTCCCCTTCCCCTCCCTGTGGTGTGGTGGGGGTGTGGTACTGTCCCCCCTCCCCCCTGTGGTGTGGTGGGGGTGTGGTACTGCGCATATA
>Ga0126342_10004518_pt1 | contig 23819 bp, 20 predicted proteins | sample Cyp1metagenome_FD_92528 | JGI IMG/M metagenome (GOLD analysis project Ga0126342, IMG submission 92528) | Coral microbial communities from Lord Howe Island, Old Settlement Bay, Australia - Cyphastrea 1 metagenome | ecosystem: Host-associated > Invertebrates > Cnidaria > Coral ...
ATATTATTCCTCCTTTGACGTCCACTGAAAATGGGCACATTGAGAAGTGTTGTCCCGTCGCTACAGCTTTGCTCTTGTTACAAACATAGCACCACAAAGGTTTGGAAAGAACATCCCTTATATCCCGCACAAAGTGACCCTGTCGAAACCCCATGTCCACCGTATGCTCTGTATGGAAAGGGTAACCAATGGTTTTCCTTTGCAAGAGTTTCAGACCATTGCATTGGTCATTATAGAGAGGCAACCCTTTGATTATCATTGTTTATCAACTTTGAACAACCATTCTGGGTAAATGCGTTTGAATGGATATAAATATAAAGTGGTAATAAGTGGTATACCAACGACATTCGCAAACAAAAGCCGAAAGAAGTGACATAGGAAGCCTTTTGGAGATTGCAAGATTTGACGCTCGAATTCACCTGCGCCTTGCGGGTTGCGACCAACGGCGACCGGCGACCAAAGCTGAAAATGCCACCATGCTGTGGTTCTCCTTTGGGGGAGTAACATCAACTTTTCTTTGATTGAAAACGAGAGGAAGCTCATGTTGAAGGGGGACAAATTCGGAACCCCATGATTTTTGGCATACCACCTGGCCGCAAGATTTTGGTCCAAACCATAGAACGAACCGGAACAAGAGTCGGGAATTCGCCATGCTGAAACGTGATCAAGTTTGATCAGATTCATCCTGATCAGCTAGCGAAGCCATGAGTCATGAGGGTTGCATGGCATATCAACCAAGCTGAGGTTTAGACTTTGTATAAAAATCCTGATGCCGATGCCGATGCCAAACAACAGAATGATCATGTTTGATAATTCTTGTGGGTCCACTGCCCCGATTTTGACAAAATTGGATCCATCCCCATTTGGGTCACAGATTTCTTTGGTCGTTACAATGTTTCGCTTTGCCATGGCTCTTCTGTGGCTCCTGGCTGTTCCAGCCATTGCGGCGAAGAAGAACCAGAGTGATGGGGACGATTCCGTGCCTTGGCAGAAAAAATCTCAGTTTGTTTTAAACATCTTCAACACTTGTTCACCCTGTTCAACTCCATGTAAGGCTGAAGAGTAGCAAACATATGCAAACATACTAGGATTATTAGGAGTTCATTCATGAAACATATGCACTCCCACTTGAATGTGACCTTGACTTGACAGTTTCCAAAATCTCCTCGCAGCCAAACTGGTGACATTGGGACTGAATGGAATTGTGAGGCCATGCTCTTCTTCCTCTTGGCCATGCTTAGTTGCCTCCTGCTGCCCTGGACGTTGGCGGTGCTTTGGTATTTCCTCTTCCCTGGACATGCCGAGGCATCCAATGGCGGGTTCTGACCAAAACGACACCGGAATCTGACCCTTAAATCCACCTTTTAGAATATGTTGGGTTCTAAGGAAAAAACATGATTTACTCTTCACCCAGTATATATTTTAATGTATTTTTTGGGATGAACCGATTCATCCAGTAAAGTCCTTGGTTTTCTCGATGGCCGAAAAATCTGCCCAACGGCAGGTGGCCAAGGCATTCCCTACGACCATTGAAGGGAGCCGCGTGAGGCTCTGCAGTACCCAGGCGATGCAGGCGCTCCGAACTGCCCTTCGATGGGGTTGCTTGAGATGATCAGGATCCCCAAGTCACCATGGTTGTTTCAATGCTAAGTCATGGTCATGACTTGGATGATTTGGGGTACCCTTATGATTTTGAAAAGATCCATTTAATGATTGGGAAATGTTCAGAACGTCTTTTTTACACACTACAGTATAGCCAGAATCATTTTTGCCACTATAGTCTAGCCATAAATGGTGGTCACTCCCCTGTATTCAGGCACAGCCAGATATCGAGGTTTTATGGTTTTCCTAGGGAAATGATTTGCAAACCGATAGATTTTTGATATTTATGTTAGTTTACTGGCGGGTATGTAGGCAAGGTTTTCTATTCTCTCAAATAAGGGTTTCCTTTTCCGTTTTTGTTTCTTGGTTTCTTTCTTTCTTTGTTTGTTTATTTTAGTAGTGGACCGCACAATCATCCCAAATTGGTCATTCCTTTGAGGGAAACCAATGGTTTTTGGATTTTTTGGGTACCTGAATTTCGAGAGACATTATTGCATTAATTGAACACTCACCATATTCCACTATCAAAAATTGTTAGGGGATCGCCATTATGAGTTTTCTGAAAATTGGGGTACCCTATAGACTAAACTAAACCATGGGTTTCCCCATTAAACATTACAAAACAAAAATTAGATGATTTTAGGGTCCTCTACTTCTGGACCTTTGTTCCTTTCCCAACCTGCCAATCTATGGCCCATGGCCACTGTCCGGCAGGAACGTCGTGAAGCTGACATGCGCCGGCTGAAGTCCCGCCATATCTCTGCGGGCTTCGCATCGCAGCGCGGCGAGTTTAAGTGCTGGACTCCAGTTGGACTTGACCAACCACAACAGGTGTATTTCTTCTGATGAAAGTCATAGAAGTTAATTCTACTCCACTCATGACAGCTAAAGAAGTTTATGGTATTTTAATGTATTTTATGGTTATATATATATAATTATATATATATTAATATGAATTCATGGTTATATCCATGGTTATATCCAAGTTATATGATTTCAAAAAAATGATGCCACACCACGAGTTGAGTCGGTGATTAATATGTTGACCGAGGCGACTGGTTCTGCTTGTGCTTTTGTGGTGCTGGCTTCTCTACATTGTGGTGCAGGCGACGGGTCAACGAACTCATTTAGGGATTCGGAACATAAAATGGGTCCCGAAATTTTCCCTGGAAACTATAGGTTTGGTTTGGTCTGGTTTGTACTAATGTACTACTCGATGTATTCTTGCTCGCTTGGAATGTCATGAATTTGAACGCACAGAGATCGGGTCCCCAAGTGGAGCAAACAGAGATGTCTTTTGGAGTGTAGATTCTTATACTTCACTACAACCATCACTGTCCGGAACCACCTATCGCGCGGATCGGTAAAGATTCGATGTCAAAACTGATCACCTCCAAGGTGCGGCAAGTGCTGGCGACCAGCGCGCTGCTGCCTGGTTGCAGTGGTTATTTTTGGAGCAACAGCGATTCAGGCAGCACTTTCTGCCGGCGATGGATGATTGTGTTGCAATGTGTCCGAAGCTTTCGCAGATTTTGTGCTGAGGTACCAAAACTTTGATCCCTATGCAATTTTGGAAGTTGGAGGAACATCTTCCAGCTCACAGATCAAGAAGCTTGGATGCAATTTCTTCGGCTTCAACGGGGTTTAGTCAAGTTTAGTCATGTTTAGTCTACCTGTTTCATCACAACCGCCTTGGGGTCTCTGGATTCCTCCGACGATTCCATGTCCTGCATTTTCAAATGAAGTGTTTGAGATTTTGAACATGAACTGTCAACATCTGTCAACATCTGTCAACCAAGGAAGGCCTTTCACAAGCTCTCACTAAAGTATCACCCGGATAAGAACCCCGATACAGCCGCCGCAGAGAAGTTTATTCTCATCAAGAAGGCACCAGAGATCCCTGCACCATGCAGGAATCCGCGCACCGAGGGAGCTGATCTTCAACGAGGGTTGATGTATGCATTCCTCAGCCAAGCCATACATGTTGACAGGGACGCTCAATCTGTATGTACTCGTATGCACATATAAACATATTAATTATGTAAACATTATATAATATATATATATACGTTATGTATTATACATACTTACACTGGGAGCCCATAACTTATCATAACTTTGAGACACGACAAAACATCCAAAACAATCCCCCTGGGTATCCCGCACTGTCGCCCTGCAGGCCTATGATGCCCTTACAGATCCTGTGGCCAAGCGCAACTACCGCCCCCATCTCAGCCGTGCAACTAGGGCCGTCGCCTGCTGACCAGACCTTGGCAAAGATCGATTTACCCTGTGGTAATTTAACGGTCTAGAAATCACCGTTTTTAATAGGTAAATAGGTAAATCGTCATTTTTAAAATTTTTATCATCTATAGTGGGGCCATGTTCCATAGCTATGTTAAATAACCAGAGGGGAATTCGGAATGCAATGTTCATCACCTCTGGGCCCTCTGGGGGGATGTTTCAACTCTGGAAAATCAGACTCTAATCGCAATCATCTTTCATAGTCTTTCACTGTGACGACGTTGCCGACTCCCAACTTGGTGACTGGCCATGTGTAAAATGATTCAAACCTGCCAGTTTTGGTCATTGGTTGAATAATGTTTGAGACCTTTGATTGCAACCAATCATCGACGATTACAAACATGATGGCAATAAAATGTAATAGATATTATTGATACATATTGATACAATTTTGTAAGGGTTGCAATGCTGAGAGTAGTTCTATTCACGCCTAACGGGCCTAGCAAGAGTGAGATACAAGCATTTCACATACCAATCCCATCCCCCATTCGTATCACCCTAGTTGTATCGTCTACATCCACCGGTAGGTGACTCTGGGTGATGAACATTTATGAACCGTTAATAGCAACTAAAAATAGGCATTTATCAATCGTTATCAACCATTATGAAGCATATTAAATGGATAATTGGCATTTACAAATTACAAACCATTATTAACAGGTACCAACCATTACCAATCATTACTAACCATTACTAAGTATTATTAACCATTATTAACCATTCTGAATATGTATTAACATGTATTAGCATGTATTAACCAAGATTTATGAAGCGTATGACACCTCAGAATCTCCGATCTATACGTGGATTACGTGGCGCATGTGGCGCCATCCCAGGTCTCTATGGCAATCCCGATGGACCCACGCGGGTGGAACTCAGCGTGGCGTTGCCTTCGGTGGACAAGGACCGGTTTTCGACCAGCCAGCGGCCGGGTGAAACCAGCCTGTGGATGGGCCAGCGAAATCCTGCAGCAGTTGATAGGTGGTTTATCCCATTACCCTCTGGTAATTTAACATAGCTATTGAACATGGCCATTTATAGTGGATTTACCCATTGAAAATGGTGATTTTCCATAGTTATGTTAGTTTACCAGAGGGTATTTATAGGGTTTTATGGGGTTTTGTATGCATTTGTCATCGGATTGATGAGCATTGAAGTATCTGATTACCGCTGAAGATCAAGGATTTTCATCAGATTTGCCACTGCCAGTGTGTAGACATTGTGGGGATCATGATTTCCTACGTCACAGCTGCATGAAGTGGGAGGAATATGTCAAACAACTCAGTCTAGCAACCGCCAAAAATGATGCATAGACAGAGCCAGAAGCATCATTTGGGACCATTGAATGCCGTTGAGTGCCATTGAACGCCATTGAACGGTATTGAATGCCTGAAATTTGAGGAGAAGCAGGGTTTGGTCCTGGTCCTTTTCCTGTTACTCTTTGTGATTGGAGTGCCCCTGACCTTATTGTATTGCATGTAGCTGGGCTTCAGAGAGGAGCTTCTCAGTCAATCTAGCAACTGTGGAGGTTCGTTGTCCCAAACACAAAATTCTGTTGGAACGTGGAAAGTATGTTGGTGAAGAACGAGGAGGAACGAACACAAAATGAACTCTGGTTGGACTTGTAGATGCGTAGGTGGAGGGTCGAAGAGACAGAAGCAATCTGGCAAGCGCTTCTCAGAGCATTAAAACATGTCTACCAGATGTGCCTTCTAATAGTAGCGTAGTGGTAGTAGAAGTACCACAGTTGTCAGATCTTTCCGTGGGGTGTTTGACCCATAGGGTTTGGGATCGAGGCAGTCGACCAGCATCGATCAAAATGGACTGCCACGGATTACCAACGAGGCGCGTTGGAAGTGCAGCCATGGCAGGTTTCATTGGACATCCCAAGATATCCCAAGGATTCAGTGATTACCTCTGGATTCGTGGTGGAGTTTCACTGCTATGGTTGAATGAGTCATTCTTTCAGGGGGATAGATGGTTTGTAAGTAATCTCTTCCACCTATGAAATCAGATATGCGGGACGTTTTGGGATCGTTTAGCAGGTGTTTTATATGACAGGGGGTGCCCGGTTTGTAAAGTAAACAACTCTGATTTCAGCTTCCCGTTCATCTCAGCTGATCAGCTGCCAATTCAGGTCTTGCAGAATGGTTTAGGGGACACCATGGACGTCAGAGCAGTGCAGGTGGGGAAGCTGTGGGAGGCAGCGGCAGCCTGGGATATCCTGGGATCAACTTGGTGACTGGGCTACCAAGGAGATCAACCTTGGACAGTTAACATCAGATTGGCTTCACAGGTCACTGCTGCAGAATGCATTCTTTACCACGCCCTGATGTTGAGATAGTTCCTGAAGACTGGGGATTATTCACCAACCATCGGCTGTTTTTTCCTACTCAAAAAGACTGGGGTAGTATGTCTTAGGTTTGGACCAACTTGTCTTTTCCTACGCGTTTGGACACTCTTCGGCTTTCCACACCTTGTCGTTGCTGGCAGGAGCTCTTACTCCGTGCCAGTGCCGGAGAGACCAAGGTGACTTGCTGGGCAGACAGCAGGGCCAGAAAGGTCCAGATACTCAACCATCAAAGATACATACTCCAAGAATGGGAAAGAACATACAGTACAGGTCTAAGACGGGTATTATTATGCATTATTGTGCATTATCCTATAATATCCTATAGGTCCTAGATATTCCTAGATTATATTTTTGTATGTTTCTGGTATTTTCTGGTTATCTACTGAGCTAAAAATATCCTGGAGATTTAACCGTTCTTTTCCGAGGCACGGGACGACCACGCAGATCTGCGAAAGCAGCAGCTCGGTTGAGTTCGCAGTGCCTTTTAGCCGTTGAGGTGAAACATATTCAAACAGATTTATTTCTTATATGAAATTTATAAAGATGAAAAGTGCTACAAATCATCTATAACATGTTTTATATTTGAAAATACATCCAAAAATATGTTTCCGCCGACCCATCAATGACGACACGGTGGGCTAGGCTTTCTGCGGCCGGCGCGACCTTTGTTCGCAAACGCCCTGAAGATGCAGAGGCTGTGACGCTGAGTGGCGTTGCTGCCCCAGCCCCCCAAAAAACCAAGGCACTGCGGTAGCCAATGACCGGTACAGAGTTTTGACTGGTATATTTTATGTATAAGAGGTATTTAACATCATTTAAGCTACGTAGAGGTTTTGATTAGAGGCATATTTAAGCCGTGAAATTGGAATTTGCTATCGTTCTAGAGTCTTGGAGCTGGTGTCAAAAAAGGATTTTCAATATTATCTTAGAACTGAATTGACATAGTGAATTGTACCTCAATGTTTGGGTGGGGTGATATGACCTCAGATGGACCTGAGATATCCTGAGATAAGGTTTATACACCATCCTAGACTCTTAGAAGTGGTATGAAATACATTGAAATATGCTGGTGCATCCTCTCGCAATCAAATGTGCCTGGAAAATCCCTGCACTAAATGGCAGGATGAAGCGCGGCTCCAACAAGCGGCACCTTGGTGGGTTTTATCCGAAGAGGATTCCCAAGCGGCACATGGTGGCTTCAGGGGCCCAACAAAAACCACCGAATCAAACTCAGTAAAGCAAGATTTTTAGTAGATGATGTGATTTTTTTTTGTCTATCTCCAATCTTTTTCAAATTGGTCATAGCTTATAGTAGCCCTCAAAAAGATGCTAGAACGTATTTGCTATTTATGGTAGTTCGATGATGTTTTCCCCATAATTTCCAATATATATATATACATATATATATATACAAATAATCTGTATACAAATAAACTGTATACTTTTCTGTCTGGGCGTTGCTATATTTCAAACACCTCCATTTTTGTTTGAAGCCCCTGGCTTCCACCTGAGGAAGCACTGTTCTGGGCCCATCTCCTCCGGCGGACAGATCTGCTGGAGATAGATCTGCTGGAGCCAGCTTTGATGCACTGGGAGGCCGCAAGAACTGGAGGTTTCCTAAGTCATGGGAATACCCCCAATTCATCCAACATTGAAGCATTTTCCAATTTTGACTTGGAGATCCCCCCAGATTAGGAACCCCCCAACTGTTGGGAATGGCTGGCTGGTACCTGAAATGTCGGGGGACCCCCGAGATTGGATGGTTTCGAACCTCATCCTTACCTTAAAAAATGGTTATTTGAGGGTATCCACATTTCTGGACTAGCCCAAATGTTGTGCTGAACAGATGACAAACAACAGCATCTGCAATCCAGTAGTTAAGAGGGAACCAAGGAGTTGTGGCCAGTTATGGCTGTATCCATATTCCGATTCCTTGTTAGAATTAGCAAACGAAGAGCCAAGGAGCTACGAATAGAGTTTCCCTACCACATGATAGTGAATCCATGTGAATCCCCAATAAATCCCCATTAATTCCATTGTATCCCAATATCCCCATTCAATTCAGAGAGTCATTCTTCAGGGCCTACTGGCTTTTTCCATAGCAGGTGACCTCTTGGGTCTGTCAAATCTGTCAATCTGGGGTTGGCTTCATCGAATCTGTCCGCAAAACGATCTAAGAAGCAGATTCGATATGGAACTGACTTATCCCAAGGCATGGAAATCCCGGAAACTGGCAACCCCAAATTTCAATAAATTTCAGACATCCTCTGCGGGGTGTTTTCTTCGCAGATGACGTGTAAAGCATTGCTACAGCTTGCTGCCAAGAAAGGCAGGTGCTGGTGGACATTCTACATGTGGATGGACTCTATTTTGTAGTCAAAGGATCCCCAAGCAGAATTCGCTCTAAGATTGTGCAGAGAAACTTTGCACCAAAGACGATTTAGGGGAATTCAACACAGCACCTTCAACTACCCTACCCAATTTTCAACCAGCACTGGGCAGTGCAGTACTAGTTAATGTAAAGTTGCCTCAGAAGTATGGAAAGCATGGCATGGGACACATGGCTGTGGGTCAATGAATTTTGTGCAGGGAATCAACGGAAATCGGAAATCACATCTTGTGTTTCAATGTGTTTTCAATTGATTAATATTGATACCCTCTGGTTATTTAACATAGCTATTGAAAATGACCATTTATAGTGGATTTTCCCATTAAAAATGATGTCCATGGCTATGTTAGTCTACCAGAGGGTAATTTCATATCCCATGAATATTGCATTAATATGTCCATATTATCCCCTTACATCCCCATGAAAAAGCCAGGCTTTTCCCAGACGCTTCATAGCACCCTGGACGTCTTCCGGGGCCTAGTGCAGGCGCAGAGGAATCCCGTGGCGGCCGATTGTGTCGGGTTGATTCTGTTGAAAGCAGACCATACTTTCTTTTTGAATTGGTTGGTGATTTTGAGCTATACTGATATTTTTGATGGACTTCTACCTATATACATAGATATATAATATATTATATATATAATAATATATATATATATATATATATACGTAGAAGTGGAACTGAACTGGAGCAACTGGAGCAATAACCAACTTAGAACTGGGCATACCTGACATAAACATTATGATTCATTTAAGTTCGTTTGGTCCAATTTAAATTTCATGTTATCATGCATATATGATACTTAATATATATATACACGTATATTAGATATACACTACGTTTTTTTTTTACATAATCCATCTTTCATTCCGCGTTCAACTGGGGAACCCTGACCCTCACCCCACAACTTGGCTTATCAATCGCCCGGCGAGGCGATTGAGCCTTCGGGAAAAGGTGCAGGGGCCTTGTTGCAGTCACTTGGCAGGGGGAAGATGATCTAGTTTACCCTCTGGTTATGACTAACATAGCCATGGTATAGATGGCCCATAGAAATAGATGGTTTACCTATTAAACATGGTGATTTTCAATAGCTATGTTAGTTTACCAGAGGGTACCCCAGGTGAGAGGAGCTGGTGGTAGCTTCTGATAGGTATCAAACATGAAGTCAAGCTGGTGTTTTTTAGGCATGGGAGATCAACCAACACTGACTGGATGCAAGGTAAACCATGTAAGTTGAAAGGTGCAGTTCAGCCACGGATAGCCATGGGCATCATTCAACGTGGAACAATGGCAACATAGATGGATACACTTTGGTGATGCATAGCCGCCACAGCCCAATTGATCCACCATGGCGATTGCCATGAGGATCTTTAGTTGATGGCAACTGGACTAATGTACTGTAGGCATCTGTAGGCCAGGGTGAAAGTGTAGTCCAACCCGCGAATTTTTTTAGTGAATCCCTCATTTTGGTTGATGACATCACCATCTTTGATGGTTAACTCTCACTTCTTGATGGTGAGTTCATTCCCAATTTTTGATGATTAAATCACCATGATTGTAGATTCTTGGTGGCTAAATCATGTTAAGTCGTGTTAAATCATGTTAAATCACCATTTCTGATGGTTAAATCATATTAAATCACCATTTCTGATGGTTCAATGACCATTTCTGATGTTTAAATCACCATTTCTGATGTTTAGCAAAATCACCATGTCAAACACCCCATGTCCTGTTGCACAAAAAGGATTCCGCACTTCACCTCTGAGCAAGTGCGGTACCTTGGCCAACAACGTGGGGGTTCCACCGGCCTTCGGCAACAAACATGGAGGTGTAGCAACCATAAGGATCCATAAGGGATCTATGTTTGAGGAAAGAAAATCTAAGGGGACATGTAACCAAGAGATACCAAAAGTATTGGATAGTATTGGTGTATTTTGATATTTGGACATGCAGAGGGAATATACCATGCACCGATGGCGATTCGCCATCATCCACCTGTCAGCGCAGGATGTGGCAGAAGCGGAACAAGAAGTACGCCACATTTCCGACCTTCCTCTCGATGCCGTCACAGGTGCGATAAGCTCAGGATATAGGATCTGAAGTTCTTGATGTTGTGGTTTCCAAGCAAAGATTCAGATTGTCCGATTTCCTTTGCAGATTGTGTAACAAGCGTTTGCAAGAAGAAATACCCTGTGGTAAACTAACATGACTATAGAAAATCACCATTTTGAATAGGTAAATCAACTATTTCTATTAGGGCTATTTTCAATAGCTATGTAACAAATGACCAGAGGGTATATCCCATTAATATCTCATTGAATCACTATAAAAACCAATTAAATCACTACGGTGATCCAGTCTCCATCCGATCCAGTTCAACGGTGGTTTCTCAAGGGTGGAATTTTGGGAGACACAAAAGTAGCCATCTACAGGAGCGAAGCACCGCCTTGTCAACGGAGGAACTGGGCCTGACTGGCAATCAGCGAGCCGACCCATGGCCTTTGCTAAGCGAAACATTCAAAACTCCTAGCCATTGGAAGACTCGAATCCACCAAACATGGGGATTTCATGGGTAATGAATGATAGTTTATTGATGGTTGGGGGCTTCTATAGGGGGTCATTACAGCAACCTAACTGATTGGAGATGATATGAGATTTTTTTCAGTGACCCATTATCAACCAAGTAAGAAGTACAATCCGGGATTACATTTCAGGTTTTGAACCTTGTTCACAATGACTTTTGGTTGTTGAACCATGTTGAACCAAACCTTTGGAACCTGGGAACCCATCTGAACTGATCGGAGATCGGAGAACCACCTGGCGACTTGGTCTGACTGTGCCAACTGAGGATATCGAGGAGTTCGTTGCTTGTGCTCCTCAGATGCAAATCCAGGTTGGGCCATTGGGAGCCGTGTTTGAAGCTATCCATCTCAGATGATTTCTGCACCTTTCGAGGTTATTTTGCAGTAATTTTATACATATGAAAACCATTGTTTTTTTCACGTTTTTTCCGTGTTTTTTTGTCAATTTACTCGGGATATCTCCTTAGCAATGGCACTTCCGCGTCGATGTCAGGCCTCTCGCGTCTTTGTACAAGGTGAAGAGGAGATTTGCATCGGTGACGTAGCTACGCTCGAGCTGAGGATGGGATTCCTGTTGTCGATACCCGGTGATTTGTGCCATTGTTATTGAACAAATCACCGTTTTTGATAGGTAAATCATCTACTCTACACATGGGCCATGTGAAACATGGCTATGAAATAAATGATCAGTGCGTAATTGGGATGATGCCGTTTGTCTCAGAATTTGGAGGAGAACCGCAAGAATCCAAGGTGATTCCAATGGTTAATCATCATTTTCCACATCATTTGGTGGCCATATACATTGGGGCATACTGGTATACCCCCTGGACGAACCCAAATTGATTCAGAGGCTCTTGCAGAACTTGCTTACCAGTTTTCCATAGTTTTCCTTTTCTGTGACTCGATTTCTATCTGTGCGAAAATCAACTGATGATTTTCAAGCAGCATCCTCAAGCTACCCTCTGGTAATTTGTTACATAGCTATTGAAAATGACCATTTATAGTGAGTTTTCCCATTAAAAATGGTGATTTTCCATAGCTATGTAAACGTTTACCAGAGGGTATCTCAGAGAAAGCAGCCTCTTAGTTGGTGCAGATCGGCGAGGCTTCTGCGCGCCAATCTCCCTGAGGGCGAGGTCTGGCACGCAACTTTGGGGTCAGCTTGGGTCATACAGACAGTATAGAGGTTTTAAGAGATAAGCTATATATGTATGAATGTATATATGTATATATATATATAATATATATATATATATATATTAAGATATATATATATATATAATAGACATGTTTTTCCATCTCCCAAAATGGATTCAATTCGGATCCTTTGTATTTCTTCGGCGAAGTTGGGGAAGCGTCGGTCACTTGGGTGATGGGGATGGCGTTTGCCGCAGGCCATTGGATCAGCACATACACCGCACTTTCCCAGTGCTCAGGCTCTGGACAGCCTCGATGTGGGGAAAATGGTGGCTTCACTGGGCAAAATGGGGGTACACCTCCAGTAAACTTATAGATGATGTACCTCAATCCAAGAGTCAACTCTGGTGCTTTCAACAAGGCCTTGCAGTTGAATGTGCCAGGTCAGAGAAGCTTGGTGGGTAACCTTTCGCCTGCCTGGCAGGGGCAAAAGTGGTGTTAGTGTGTTGGGAGGCTCAACTGGCGAAGCTTGAAGCGAGAATGCCAAACAGCTGCCAGAAGTTTTGTCACTGCTCTCATGACAGCTGATTAATTTATATTAATTTCATTTTCTCCCAAGGTGTTCAAGGATTGCAGACGGCTCCAGAGAGGTTGGGAGATGCTGCGAGATGCTTGTGGTCAGCAAGAAAGTTGTGTCGGACTGAAGCCGGCTCCAGTTTGTGGCCCACATCCGCTTCCGAGTGCCATTGGCTGGAAAGTGCCGACTCAGGTGGGATATGGTGGGCTGTCGGGGAACGTGGCGTCAAACCCTGGCGGCCGTGGCGACAAAACTGTGACCCTGCCAGGTTGACCTTGTCCTGCGAGGCTTATGCAGGCAGGACATGAGGATGTGGGGTCTGCCGATGCAAATGAGATATATTTACTGTAGTAACTGTAGTACCTCAAAACGGCCATTTTGCATTGGAACATCATTTTTTCAACCGTCCAATTTACTTTCCCCTAAATTTTCAGACAAACCCATGGGTAAACGAGATTAGCAGCTGGTAGAGCCATGGTATTGCACGTATGCTGCTTAATTGAGACTTTGATGACTGGGACAAAGGAATCCTCAAATGGGAAAGATCTCCATTAGCCAGTCATATTGTCAGAGGCTTGCTGAAGTGCGGCAACCTTTGCTTTTGGTTTGAAAATCGTGGCACCACAGGGAGGTTTTGATTGACAGCCACGTCCCTTTGGGAGAGGACCCCCCCCAGGATCAACCACCGATAAAGAGTACTGTAAGGCCTGGAAATGGAAGAGGTCGTGGACTACGTGGCAAAGCAGGCAGAGCGGTGACAAGATTCGTATCTTTGGCGTTGTTGACCCAACACACCTCAAATCCTGTGGTTCTCTGAATTTCATGCAACATTTACAGGGCTTACGCTGGTAAACATGGCTATGGAAAATCACCATTTTTAGTAGCTAAGTCATCTATAAGTTTACTATATAAAGGGTACCATCATTTTGAACGGTAAAAGCGATAGTTTCTGGATGTTTCTGGTTTCAATCTTTGCTTCAACCAACCCATTGAGTGAAACTTCTCCAGGCTACAGTTCACCATGTCAGTGACGATAGCGGCGAAAGTGGGAGTGAGGACGGTGTTACCCCCATTGGGGTTTGTCTGAAAATGAGGTATACCCCTCAAATGGCAATATAAAAAGGAACACAATACAGGAACAATTGGTGATAAACCATCAACTTTGGGGCTGGTCTATTTTCAGACAAACTCATTTCGTGGCAATGTTCATCCAGAAAATGATGATACACCAGATTTTGTTTTTGGTGTTTGAGGGTACCCAATTCTCATGCCACACGTTGGAGTTCTGCCATCACCAGGACTTCGAGGATTGAAAGTCACCGAGCAGAGGAAAAGCGCTCAGAAAACGGCGCCTCGATCGCTGCTACTTTGCAGAAGATTCAGATACTAGTATACTATAGAGCGGGGTTGCAAATCGGGATTTTGAACATCACCTTCAAGTAATTATTATCTAATTTATCTATTGGAGATCATATCCCCAAATACTTGTAGTTGGGTGATGTTTAATTTGGACATTTACCAACGCCTATAGAAAAAAATGGTTTAAGTAGAGTTTCGAATAATTCGGGAAAAACCACCATTTTTCCCGATCAAAAACGTTGATTTGGATCAGCCATCCGGACTTGACGACTGCCTGACGACTGCCTCCGAAATCGCACCTTATCCTGGGCCAAGATGAAGATGAGTTGTGGGCAACAGCATGGTTTGAAGGGATTTGCATGGATTTGCCATATTTCACATTATTTCACCCTTTCCGATTCCGCTGGTCGGAAAATGTCAGAGGAAGAATCGCAAATTGTGCAGGAGATTTTGTGAAACAAACAGAGCGGAAACAGAAAACAATATCTTCTGAACTTTAATCGGTAGATCCCCCTAGGATCCTTCGTTTGTACCATCAACACTCCCATTCAGCCGCTGCATGCCATGGGGTCATCGTGCGGAACTTACAGCCCCTTTTGCTGCCTGTGGCCACGGCCAGTTTTTTGTTCGATGATTTGCCGTCCAAATCCGTCCAAGGTCAAGGGATGAGACAGGTGGGAGAGTGATGGACAGGTCACAAAGTCTGAAAGTTTAGGCCCCAAGATCCAGTGGGTTAAACCATCCCTCTTGAAATCGCCTGTATTGTAATAGATCCCATTTTCAGATACATATCTAGGAATCCCGAAGTAGAGATGCATTAAGGTAGGACCACCTCCAAACTGGAAAATCATCTGATGGGATGACATCCTATCTATAGTCCCTACTCATCTCCTCATCTCTGGGAGATTGCTCCGACCTGTGAAATCCTGTTGCAGGTCCAAGACTGAGCTATGAGGTGGGACCTGCAACGATTCTCTTCCGTGAGTTTTTGTGAAGTGGTTTCCGAAGGATTCAAGTTCCGAACGGTGTTCCGAACGGTGTTCCTTCACATTCATCTGCCTGATTGGCAATTTGGCAATTTGGCAATTGCAAAGTTGGTGAATTGTGAGGGTTTACCGCGGAGTTTCCCCATCCAAAGCATGGTCCAAAAGCGAACCCCCGGCAGGTTGGACTGAACTCCTTAGATGCGACCTTGGACGTGATCGCTTCCTCCGGGTGCGAGGGTGGACATGTTCCATGGAGCTGAACAACCAGAGGGTAAACTCAATGCCACCTTCAAATACCTTCAATATTTCAATGATGGATGCATTATACATGATTATACAATATTATACATGTGAATGTATAGCACCTATTTCTGGTGAGTCATTGTGGATGGTGTTTGTGGGATTTATATGGAATTGCAGTAATTTAAGCTGCAAGCTACAAGGGAGTTGCTGCAGGTTTGGCTTGCCAACTGTGCTTGTGGAGATTTATTGAGCAGTGTCAAGTGTCAACCCCAGATTTTTGATTGAAGGCACCACCCCAACTAAACAGGTGAGGGGTGTCTAATCCGAGCTTGACATTGCTTGCCAACTTAGTATCCAGCAATTGCTGGAATTCTTCCACACCCCACATAGAGGCAGCTTTGCCAAATCAAAGGACTTGGCTCTAAGTCATTTTCTAAGATTCTAAGCAGACCTTGACTCTTCCATTTTTTTTCAGACACGGACGAAGAGCCAGGCCCAGGCCACGGCCAACGTATTTCTTGCTATTTTTGTTGTGGAATTGTTGTGACTTTGTCCCAACATGTCCCAACTCCAAATGTAGAGAAACATCTTGGCTTCCTTTGGGTCATACCCACAGCCCTTCCACGTATCAGCAGCGCAACATGTGACTGGCGCGACGCCATGACGCCATGACGTGGGCGCCACCCCTGCTTCTCGCCCGGCTATGTCAACGCCGATGGGACACCTCGCGACTCGGATGCCGCTGGTTACCTTGCTGGGTGTGAGCCGATCATCCGCTGGTCCTACCCCGGCATTTTTTGGTCCGATGACTTCCATATCCACAAGGGCTGAGGCCAATAACAATTGTCATCAACAGCCCATGGAAGTCCCATCAAAGATCCATGCAAGCGCTTGGCAAACCGAGGGGAAAACAAAGGGTTTGTGTAGGGTTTCGGGATTTTGATAGGCCCCATGATGTTCCAATATGTTCCAATCAGGCCTTTACAAGTTCCAATCAGACGCCACGACGGTCCGAAAAAAAGCAGTTCTCCCAAGCCCCTGGATCCAATTTTCATCTTGAAAAGATCACTAAACACTAGATATCTTCAAACAAAACAAGGAATGAATCAAACAAAACCAAAACGAAGGAAATCTAAACAAAACTAAACAAAGTTATTGCAATACTAATTTAGTCTTGCTTCGCCTTGGCCTTGCTGAGGGCTGTACAAAAACCTTCACTACCGATAGAGGACGACCCTATACCAATACCCCTGCTTTGCATGAGTTGCCTCAAAGTCTGAGAACGCAGAAATCCTCTCTACCGATAGGGGACGACCCTAATGTGCACATGGCATGAAAATGAACAAGTAAATTTGCCCGCTATTCATAGTAAAAGCTTCTTAAATTTCTTAAACAACACTAAAAGTCTTCCGTGCCTGCTGCCCCCGCCATAGATGTCTATGGATTCATTTGGAAGTGTTTGGTCTCGTGAATTGCATTGCGCAGAAGAAGGGCATCAAATGAAGATGATACTAAATGGTTCCATGACTCAAGGTTGGATGCCCCCAAGTTTGCCACTCACTAGTCTTGGTGATGCCCTCATCTTCGAAGATTTCTGCGTTTCTAGTTGCCCTGGCGCAGAATGATTGAACCCAAAATTCAGTGCTTGAATACCAAAAAATGACTAACTTTGATCGAAGCAGTGGGTCCTTGGTACTCTTTTGGGGTCATGCTGCCATGCTCACCATTTGCCTGCTATATCCTTCTATGATTCTATGAGATAGCCCTGCCTTTATCATACCTCTCTACGCGCTCATCTTTGTTGGTTGATTTTTCAGGATTTTTCAAGTTTAGAATGTGTTCATCCTTCACTCTCTATCGCCTTTTCACATTTGTTTCACCTCCTCCAACCTTCCCCAAACCTTCCTCCTGAGGCCCTACCGTGGAGTGCACAAACTCACCTGGACACGCCTGAATCGAGCGCGATGGCCCGAACAAGGCTCCCTGGTGTGGCACCCCACTTGGGGGATCCAGCTACTTGGCAATTTGTTGCTGTTTTTTTGAATATGGTTGCTGGATGTTTGAATATGTTTGATACTGTATGTTTGGTGGATTTTTGAATACTTTTGGATTTTTTGGCAGATGTTTCTTCTTTTTATTGAATTCATGGATGGATGTTGACTTTGAGCGTGGTTTTTTGTTGTCCTTCCCCCCTGAACTTTTGGTGTAAGAATCTTGTTGGATTGGATGAAACTTCAGAAGAAAAATGGCGGATCCATGATTTTAGCATGGATTTTGCATGCTTTTCCATGGTTGTTCCCTGATTTTTTCCATAGCTCCTGATTCTCAAAGGAGACCCTTACCTCCGGCAGCTTTTCTTGGGGCTCCGGCAGCGAGCCCGCCTCTCAAGGCACCTGAAGGCGCGGGGATCGGCAGAGTGTCTACATCCAGCTAGCCTCGTTGTGGATTGTCAGTGCGAAAAAAATCGGAACATCGAAATTTCTGAATGATGTGTTTTTGTTTGTCTTTTTTCCATATAGTTTTTGTCCCTTTCAGGTTCTCCATCCCCCTAAGAGACTTCGATATGACTTCGTGGGTTCGAAAAATATACATGTGTCTAAAAATTGAGGTATATCCCCCAAAAAATACCATTATATATATAAATTAACTATATAGTATTTTTTATGGAAAATTATGGCAACCCACTGGATGTTGGCATTTTCCCCAAACTTTTCAGAGCTGCTCAGCCACGCAAGGTTTACAAAATCTACATGGTCCTCAGCGCTTGCATCAACGACTGATGTCCGTGCTGGGCCTTGATGCCCAGGATGCCTTGGCCTTCATACAGAGGTGCCATGCAGGATGCAGTGAGGAGGTGATGACGATGGGGACTGAAAAGATCGTTGTTGCAGCAAGCTATCATGGGGAATTCACCAAACACTGGAAGACTGTTTTTTTTAACCATCACATTTGGGTTTACTGCGCTCAAACATAGATGTGGGGATGGGTCAAAACTCTGGTACCTAGTGAACCCCAAAATAGCTGGTAAATGGATGTTCATCCCACTAAACATGTATCTAAAGGTATTGACCCATACCCATGTAATAGATGTGGATCATTGTGGATCTAGATCAACGAATCAACCAGTAACCAGAGTGCAAGCCCCCGGCACTGTGTCGCAGCCAGGTCGCGGGTGATGGTGGATGGAAAGATTCAGAAGACCAACAGATGGATTGAGGTGCTCGGCTGTGCTGGGGAGGGTAGGGATGGTATGAGACAAACTTGGCCATACAGTCCATACATTTCGATGGCTCCAGAATCCCACAGAATCTCATCATAACTTTGAGGAAATCATGTGCTGAGATATGGGTATGGGTCAATACCTATAGATACATATTTTTAGTGGGATGAACATCCATTTACCAGCTATTTTGGGGTTCACTAGGTACCAGGGTTTTGACCCATCCCCATATTTTAAAATGTGGTTCGAATTTTCAGATGACTTATCACCATGGATTCCCCGTGATGGATTCCCCACGAAGTCACCAAGAAATCGCCCCAAATGGATCCGCTCCTTTTCGCAGGACTACCATCGGATCACTCTGAACGGCCACCCCTTGGCGGAGCTCAGTCGAATGGCCTTTGTGGCTCACAAGCCCGCAGGTCATGCGGAAAAGTGGGACTTGACCTGGAAAAGTGTGTTGGGAGATCTTGAGAGAAAGGCTTCTTTCATGGTTACAAGATGTTGCCCACAAAACATATCTGTGCGGTTACGGCTCTCTGACGGCTTTGTCCACAGGCTATGCTCTCACAGAGGGTGATCCTTTGAAGCGGCCAACATATCAAGAGCTGTTGTATCCCGGCCGCAGACTGAACTCTACTCGTTTCCGGCCTGGTATTTGCAATCAAAATGCTGAAAAAAAGCGTTTGGGAATTGTCTCTTCGTTCATTTTCATGATATGTTGGAAGATTGCTTTCTCCTTCTTTTGATTGCTTAAAAAAAACTTGTACCTCCAGATCCGGTCTATGATCATTTTCCAGTGATATCAGATTACAATTTTTGTGTGTACCCCATGTTCAATATTTTCCGACAACCGCATTATTGCTATATCTCTCCATTTCTGTTGATTGAATCATATCAAATCCATCACATTGCTCACATATCCCTTAGCATTCCCATCATGATTGCTTTTGCACTATCCCCCCACAACTAACATAGACCCTGCCAAACACGGGGGGTTGAGAGATTACTTTAATTATAATTTATCTCAAGGTTTATCTTAGCTCGGGGGATTCTTTTACATCCTATGTCTTAGGAGTATAGGAGTAAATCATAGTAGCTCAGTAAATCCTAAAACATACAATGTGGGCCCTAGTTATAAGTTGGTTTATAACCCCATCTAACTATGGTTATAACTACTATAAACCCTAGTTACTGTAGTTATAAACCAACTTAGCTATCTTGGGGGCCCCACATTGTAGGATTAGGAGTGAAACCAGTGAAACCCTTATTTTCTGCCTATCTTTCAGGAGATGTCAGGAGTAAATCAGTTTCTTGATTTCGGTGGCAACGCCCGAGGCCCCAGACCTCGCTTGTGGCGCGACCCCTGGGTCCAGTAGACCTCGCCTCTTCGGGCTTGCTGCTCTTAAGCAACATACCTGCGCTGCGGAAGCTTGGAGGCCGTGCAAAGAAACAGCCAAACATCGAATTCAACCATCAAAACGATAACATAAACGTGAACATTTAATTGATTTTAATTCCGTTGATTTTTTATATTCATATATTGTTGAACAACATATGTTTTTAAACGTTTTTGAATCTGAATGTGTTACAGAGTGAGTACGTGTACGTGTTCGACTAGTATCATGTGTGTTGCTTGTTTGAATTCAAAACAAGGGGATTTATATTTATTTATATATATTGTAAGGAAAAAAACAAATAGATTTAACCAGAGAGAAGATTGATAAGATTGGGATTTGAGAATGAAGGACTGGGATAAAAAACTGTAGTTTGGCAGACAGAAATAGGGGGTTGAAGCAACAAAAATAGGGGCGGTTCACGGTCCAAGATGATCCAAGATGGATGACAGATGGGGTTTAATGTCCTCGACTATTGATTGGGGGGTTACCACCCAAATTGTGCTGAATTATGATAAAATCCGACTATGAAATTTGGTACTTCCCTATGACATGAATAAACTGAGAGGCCTCTTAATATTGAGTTAACAGATAGTTAACAGTCATACATCCCCAGTCTTGTTGGCCACATAGTTTCTGCTTTCATCGATGCCTGTGACGAGGCCGTAAGCCAGATGTTTTGCTGCCAAGCACCTTCATGATCAGGTAGGGGAAACGTTTGATGGCTTGGGTTGAAGCAAAGATTTCAGGGAAGTACCTGACAGGAAAGATATGCAAAAACATATAAAAACATGCAAAACAACATATGGAGATGCCAAGAGCTCAAGTAGACTGGGGTTTGTGGAGAGTGGGTAAGTTAGGTTGGCACAGAGCTCATTAGGACGCATGCCAGGGTTGAGTGCCCTGTGAGGAATGTTGTGCCCGCTAGTTTTGGCTAAGATTCAGGAGGGATTTGAATTTTGTGCCTGCCTAATGTCCAATACCCTAAAAATCATCATTTTATATGGTTAATGATGGTTGATAATAATGGTTATTATATGGTTAATGATGGTTAATAATGGTTAATATTAATGGTTAATCATCATTTTCTCATATATTTCCCTCACAAATTGGCCATCATTTGATGGGGTCGGGTCTGGCAGGCTGAAAGAGCGTCCGAGCGCTTTCCAGCTTGCCCTCCTCGAATCCAGAGTTCCTTACGAGGCCGAGGCTGAGCCTTTGGTCATTCAGGCCTGGAAGTCCGGAAGAAACTCGAAAAATGATGTGGAGACTTCTACATGATAATATTCGTGATCATGTTTAAAATAAATAAATAAATAAATAAATAGATAAGTAAATAAATAAATAAATGTATATACTGTATATATATATGATATACAATATATATATATATATATATGTGTGACATCTGTACTTGTGTAGCATGTGATCACAGTTGAAGGTCAAGAACCTGTGACCCAATTTGGGAAGCCCAATGATTCGCACCTCATTTCTCCAGGACATCACGGAAGAAGATTGCGGCGAAGACGTGGAAACACCAGAGACGTGGCGTGCTGACTGGGTGATATTATCCTCCTGGTTGATGGGCAAAGCCATGGACATTGACCCTCTGGTAAGTCTAGCCACAGTTTGCTATGGAAAATGGCCCAGTCGAAATAGTTGACTTATCATGACTTATCCAGCTATAACATGGTGATTTTCCAGTTCGCAAACTGTGGCTGTTTACCTTGGTGGCTACCTACAAGCCATGGACTTGGGTCATTCTTCATGTACATCAACTTTACCAAGTTGACAGCTCATATTTTTAGATTCAGGATGTTGGACTAGGAGTTCTCATGGACAGCTGGTTATGACTAACAGTTCGCCATGGTTAAGCCATGGCCCATAGAAATAGATGGTTTACCGAACTTAAAAATGGTAATGGTGATTTTCCATGGCGAACTGTTAGTCATAACCAGATGGTAGTATTTGCCAGTTGCACAGCTCCAACCCTGAATTTGCAACCAGTACTTGCAAGTTTTTAGTGCTCCCTTTTGTACTCAAATACATGACTTGCACGCTTCACAAGAATTACCGTACATCAAGTTGTAGTGGGGTGATCAATGCCTGTGTAACATTCAATTCTTTGATTGCCCTGAATTGGTTGAAGGGACAGTTTTTGAGAGGACCCTCCCCAAATGTACGTATTTTGTGCTTACATTTACAACTACAATTCCTGTCCTTTCTATATCTCCCCCAAAAAAAATCGGTCCATGGATCCAAGTGCCAGAGGAATTAGCACCTCTGCCGGATGATTTGGGCGCCCTGATGGACTCTACTATCGCGCGGTGGCCCACCCTCCCCGTCAGGCGCTGGGGTGCCCCCATGAGCACAAATTAGCTGTAGAACTGGGATATGCTGCGATGATCAACCAGCAATTTTGGGGAAACATGATTTGATACATTGATAATTACAACATTTTGGGATATTTTGGGAGTGATCGCCAATTTTTGCACCACAGAGTGAAGCGATTGAGATCTGAGTTGATCTGTTTGGTGCGTTGCCAGGAAGGCACCCGTGCGGCCAAAGGAGCTGCTGCCAATGCTGCTGATGGTGGTCTGCGGGGGGACGGCGCAAAGCATCCGTCATGCGCTTTCGTTTGCCGGGTCCTTGGGTAGAGTCCTAGAAATGGGATACCAGATCTTTCACATGAATTTCACAGCATACCCAGCGTTTCTGGTTGATACTCCTTCATTTTTTCTCCTGTCAGAGCATACATCTCGCGTGTAGAGAGGCATTTTGATGGGTTTGCCACGGTGTGGCCATGAAATTCATGCTTTCATTTTTTTTAAAATCATCACGACATATCACGACAAACCCTCTGGTAATCAAACATGGCAATGGAAAATCATCTGCAGGAGATTTCCCAGCTAGCCATGTTTGATTAATTGATCGACATGTTTTTAATTATCAACCATACATTTTGGGATGATAATCCAAACCACCAAGCAGTATATATGCAGCAGGCCCTGCCACCCCCCCCTCCCCCACCCCATGGGATGGGTCCCATATACTGCCCCCATATGAGATCTTCCCCCTCCCCCCCCTGTGGTGTGGTGCCCCCCTGTGGTGTGGTGGGGGTGTGGTATGGTATGTTGGGTATGTATGATGTGTATGGTCGGTCTGGTATGTTTGGTATGTATGCAAGTTATGGTATGTATGGCATGATTGGTTGGTATTGTATGGATGGTAGGTATGGTATGTAAGTGTGTTGGGTATGGCATGCTTGATATGACAGTATGTATGGCCTGTATGGTATGTATGGTTGCTATGATGGGTATGGAATGATTCCTATGTAAGGTAGGTATGGTATGTATGGCATGTATGTTTGGTATTGTATGTATGGTAGGCGTGGTAATTATGTTTCAAATGTATGGTATGTATGATAGGTATGATAGGTATGATAGGTATGCTATGTATGGTTGCTATGATGGGTATGGAATGTTTCCTATGTAAGGTAGGTATGGTATGTATGGCATGGATGTTTGGTATTGTATGTATGGAAGGCCTGGTAATTCCGCCCACACCGCTTTGGCGGTGAAGGCGTGCTTATTGGGGGGCAAAACAGCAACACTAAATGCTCAATGACATTTGTTAATATAGCAGTCGCTGTATCAGCTTTAGCTGGGG
>Ga0126342_10004519_pt1 | contig 23819 bp, 21 predicted proteins | sample Cyp1metagenome_FD_92528 | JGI IMG/M metagenome (GOLD analysis project Ga0126342, IMG submission 92528) | Coral microbial communities from Lord Howe Island, Old Settlement Bay, Australia - Cyphastrea 1 metagenome | ecosystem: Host-associated > Invertebrates > Cnidaria > Coral ...
ACAATCCCCCTGGATGGCGAGGTGGCCCGGGCCACGGCACCACCTACGTTCATCATGGTGGCTACGGCTACCGGCATCACACAACGGTGTACCACCACCACGGATGGCGTTGAGACGTTGAGACGTCGAGACGTTTTGAGACTGTAGGGCTATTTTGAATGTGTCTGACTGTCAGAAGAATTTGCAGACACAGCTACACTGCCCAGCTCAATTATGTGGCGAGAAAAAAACATGCATTGATATAGAGTGATTGCGATGCCTGTTTGTTTCTTTTGATGTGGAAACAGTTTTGCTCCTCACCAAGCGGTTTCGGGCTGCATCAGCCGCATGTGCTTTGTTAATCAAGGCCTCTACGCCTCAAGAAATCTGCAATTGCCGCAGCGATGATCATTGCCACTGTTCGTTTCGAAGCTGCATCAGGATTCTGTTTGAAGGTTTCTACATATCTATTTGACGAACAAAAAAACTGCTTGCTTGTGAAATGCGATTCAAAGATAGTCAAAGCACAGTTGATTCATGTCATGTCTTTGCACGTTTGAGGGTGCACGGTCAACTCTTTAGGTTTGTTGTGACATGTTCAGCGATGAATCAACATCTTTCCTCGCAGATCAGCAACTGAGTACGTGCCGCTTTTTGTCACAAGCATTCGACGCATTTGGCCTGGCACAGGCGGTTTCCTTCTAAACTTCGGTGTCTACTACGCCACCCGAGCTATGCCACAAGCTTATGACCGCTATGACGTTGGAGAAAATCCCAAACTCTTTGAAATTTGAAGGCCCGGGAGCATTTCAATTTCAACGTATTTCAACTGTGGCGCGTCTGACGTCCCGTGCTCTTTATGGAAGGTGCATGGTCAAGTAGTGAAAGACTGAGTGCACACTTGCCTTAGGCTCGGCGTGCCATTCGGATGGAGCTACCCCACAATTTTCATTACTTGCTTCTGCTCGGCCGGAATCTCATTCGATTTTGGTCGTTCCGAGTCCATTTTCCTTGAGATATTTTGAGATCTTAACGTCTTAACTTTGGTCTCCTGAGCTGCCCCGATGGCCTGCTCGTTTCAGCCACAGATATGTCACGGCAGGTCTATGCCCTCGTCATTGCAGTCACAAAGGCTTGCCGCTTTCTGCACTTTGGTTGGGATCCTTTCTGAGTCTTTCTGGTATTTTTTGATGTACTAGTTGCAAGATGAAGATCATCAAGATCAAATAAGATTACTGTAATTTGATGAAACCATGGCTAAATATGGCTAAATGATGTTAAATGGCTATGAGGCTATGAGACTCAAGAGTTCCAAGAGACATCGAATAGCACCAAGCCTCCAGGATTTACCAGATGTTCAGGGTGACCTTGAGAATAAGATCGATGCTTGGCTTGCATTAAGAGTGTGGGCAATTGCATTGCAGTTGCATACAAGTTTATTATAGTTTACTTAGCTACGAACTATTTGCCCTTGCATGCCCTTGCAGCTTTGAGTGACTTTCTCCGACTTCGTCTGGTTGTTTTCAGCTGAGGATACCTTTGCAACACGTTTCGGCGTAGGTTCGACTTGATGGTTTGCTGACATTTGACATGCACCAATTCACTTTTCCGACTATGTCCTGCAAGCCCGTCTTGAACTGGTGAAGCACCATGAAGCATTATCGATCAATTATTAAACATCACAAAGCTGCTGTGTTGTAGTACAAGCCGATCCAAAAAACCGACAAGGCACGGTTGCAACAGCTGCAAGTGCTGTGCTGTTGGCGAACTACGGCGCCGCCTTGGTTTAGAACTTAGGTATGGATGTGCGGCGACGGCCGCACTATGCTGTGCGACGGCGTTTGCGTATGGCGCATTCAGTACCCAGTACACTGATGTACACTGTACACATTTGTATACATCTGTGCAGTGTCTCAGTGGAACAAAGTATCCAACGTTTCAGAGACCAGGTCTGGACCAACAGCCCCGCTGCCGCTGCTTTTCGGCCAAAGATACTGCTGCGTGAAACTCAGAAAAGCTCAAGCCAGTTGCCCATATGCCGTAGAAAATGCCGTTTTCTTTCACTCACAGGAAACTGGAATTAAAATCAAGCAGATACTCAATTGAAGCTTGGGGCATATGAAACTGAAGTTCCTAAAAGATGCAATCCCAATCAGGCCCGCCCATGCAATTCTTGCATCGCTTCTTGCCGGGGCCCAAGGGAAGTTCAGGTGGGAGATCAGGCAAGAAAACACACATGAATGATATGAATGATATTATGAATGTGTGGATTGCGGATTGTGTCAAAATTTATGGTTGTTTTGCCTCAGTGATTCGTTCTCGACTGTTCTTGTCTTGACTGTGGGATTTGTGTCCTGTGGAGCTGGGCGAGGTCCGTGGGCTGATCCGACTTCGTCGAGCTCGCTATAGTCAAGAGGGCCTGAAAGCTTTCTACAGGCGGCCTTTGAACATTGTGGACTTTTGGACAAAAGTATTGACTCACTCTGAAATTTTCTTTGCAATAGTGTAGTAGCTCTGTTTTCCCACCAATCTGAAAACAGCACACAGAAAGATATTATAGATTTCCAAAAGTTGTCCTGTGGTTCCTTACTCCGGGTCCTGTGGTTCTGCAAAGAGATTGTGCTGTGGGCACTTGTGGGCTCGGGTATACCATCCTGTATTAAACTTTGTAGGTCTCGATGCCAGAGGCAACGTGGTGAATTATTCTCGGACAGTTTCCCAGGCTGATTTGGCTGCTTTTCTACTCAGAGTACTTCCTGTTTCCCCTTGTCGGTCCCTGAGTGCAAGACATCAAACAGCTTTACCGGAGCAGAACTGGGAAACCATCACATCAGAAGCCAGGAAAATCATCTTGGAGTCCGTGTACCAATGTGAGAATACGTTTTGATTTTGATGTTTTTGCCTTTATCAGCATGTCTGCACTTTCTTGCTACTGTAACATCGTTAAAACGAGAGTTCATCTTCGAGGTATGATTTTCCTCCGCGCAGCAAAGCGAGCTGATCAAAAAGGAGGGAGCCCGCGTCCTTTGAGGAATGCAACGGAATGTGTGCAGTGCGCACCTGCGAAGTATTGATCTAAGTATTGAGTATTCATGAGTATTGGTTTTGTATTTGACCAAAAAACGAGTCAACAGTGTCAACAGTCAACATATTCCACCGCAGCGTTTCTTTTTGCTGTAAAGAAACTTCTTGGGGCAAACTTGGCACGTGTCTACTAGGGGGTCATGGTCAAAGTTCGAATGTGCCTCATGCAGAAGAAACTACCTATTTAAGATATTTTAAGATATCCTTAGCACTTTGACATCGAAATGGCTACAGCCTTCAGATCATGATTCCACGTTGGAAGGTCCGATCGAGGCACAAGATGAGAAAGATGCCTTTGACCAGCAGGTGCCGAAAACATCCGAAAACCATCGACACGACCTGCCGACATGACATGACAAAAAGTATCGGTGAATTGCACGGTGCGAAGGAACTGCTCGCACTGCACTTTGGAATGTCGACAGGTCGACAGGTCGACAGGTCCTTGACAGGTGACATGGTCATGACATGTGCGGTTGAGCGATCCGCAGTGCTGTGTCAGGTGCATAAGGTCCTGGAGCAGCGCTTCAACCTGGATGGAAGTCCCATGGCGGCCATGGCGAGATCGAGGGACCAAAGTGAAACTTGTTGCCTCGAAGCATCGCGAGATATCTTTGCCAATCTATTGCAATCTTTACCGACTTTAGCACTTACAGTAGCACAGGACTTCCATGCTATTGGCTAGAATGATACGCAGAATCTCACTTTCAACCTGCTAAGTGTAAGTGCTGCTTGTCTCCTCGGACTAAAGGGTGTCACAATGTTTGTGTCACATTCGGGCTGATTTTGGGATGACTTTGGTATGCTTTAGTCGATATGAACTGTCAGCACGTCCTGGACCATGCAGAAACAGAAGTCGATTTGACCAGCGAAATGAGACCTGAGAGGTGTGAAGACTTTGCAGCATTTTTCAGATATCAATCTTCACAATTTTCACAATCAGAGATAAATCTTCAGAGCTGAACCTCAGAGATAAATCTTCACAATTTTCACAATCTCAGTCATGCACAGTTGTAATGCACTTGCACTTGAATTGAACTGCGCCTTGATGAATGTGGCAGCAGACAGACGTGAAAAAGACATGCATGCCTTGGCTGAGCGCCATGGCTTCCGCACACCTTGGCAGGTATCAAAAAGTACCCCCCCGTACTTTGTTATTCATGACAAGACTTTTAGTAGGGTGGAATGGATTCCTGCCGAAACGGAGCGAGGTTTTACCAATCTCTACAACGAAGGCAGTTGGGATGGGATTTTTTTTTTGCTGAAGACTGCACAAAATTTGGAAACCAGCATAAGTTAGCCAGCTAAATTTCCGGATGGTAGGTCTAGGGTCCAAGATGTTTAGGCAAACATACAGACATGACATGCATCAATTTCAGGTTTTGATCAAGGCCACACGCGTTTTTTTTTCAAGGGCTTGAATCAGAACAGATGCGCCTTTCCTTTCGAGAGGCCAAAAAACATGTTTTCATGCCTTTTCAAAATCCTTCTCAGAATCCTCCAAGTTGCATACTTTTTTTTTGGTTCTTACCTCTGGTCTCGGGATTGGCAGAACACTGTCTCAGGTGATGACTCCGAGACATGGCAGAGAGACGCCACAAAGGCAGGGCAAATTCATGACATGCTTAAATGAGACAACCAAATTAACCGATATTTTCCATATTGTTTCACGGTTTTCTCATGGATCAGGATGTTACTCCTAGTTTAACTTGTGTTCTCAGAATAACCTGAGTTGAAGCAGTTGTCGAAGCACAAGAGAGTCTGTGGATATGGAATAAGATGAATCAAAAACAGTTTGGCCAGAACGTCAATATATTCGCAAGCAATGCCATGTGGGCCAACCGCCACGATTACTTCCGCTTTGTCCATCAGACCAAGATAGGTCCCCAGCTAGAATTTTTATTGAGTGCCTTTGAATCGGCGCTGAAATGATCTACAGCAAAAGGAATCAACGAAGCCGTAAAGAATTCTGCTCCGTCCATGTGTTTTTCGCCATTTGTTTTCATATGCATTTTGTAAGACTTGCGAAGATTGTGAAGCATTCCTGAAGCATTTTGTAACGTTTATTTGTAACATTTTGTTAGTAACGTTTCACTGTAGTGCGGATCATGCGTGGTGTGTCCTTTCCTAGGAGGCACGAGAGATCGTTTGGGGACGACGCTTCAAGGCGCTGCCACCAGAAGCAATCCGTGGTCGTATTTTCTTTTTTTGCAGCAATTGCAGCAGTGGCGTACACAGCACGAGTCTGCGAAACTCCATAGCCGGGACAACTGGGATAACCGCATACAAGGTTGAAGGAATGATAAGGAATGCAAGTCGCTTAATGTTTCAACATCAAGATGAGATCAATGATGCTGTAACTGTAACATTTCTGTGATGTAGAAATGTCTTGATGGCCTATGTTGCCTCGCAGTTATAAAGTCTTCTTTCAGCTGCTTCAAACCTGCTCCCCTAATGCAATCTTGGCTCTAGGTGTCACTTAGCAGTTGGCAGGGGAGTACTTGTGCACATATTTGAAAATTGTCCTCAATGCCAAAGACTAATGCCAGTGTCCAAGATTTCTGTCTAAATCAATTCTGGAAGCCCACACTATAGCAAAAGCATGCAAAAACCATTCAACCTTGAGACCTTTGCTGCATGTCACTTTTCAGTCCCACATGTTCAACTGGTCTATAAGCATACCCCTGCACAACAACGCTTGTTGTCAGCAGCGAACAAGACTGAAACGCCACCTTCTATATTCAAAAAGAGCAAGAAGGAACCGTTTTCACCTTTCATTCAATTGACCTAGCGGCAAGACTGTCAAGTGTCTGAAGCCACGCGTCGTGACCGTTGCACTCCAAAAAGGCTGGCTTGGCACTGCATTGGAGTATTGTAGTATTCATTAATCTTGGAATCTTCATCGGCTTGATTTTCATGCAAGTTGACAGCTTGAGGTCAGCATGATTGGATTCGTTTCGCCAAGAGTCATTCTCATTTCCTGACATTGATTCATGTCAAGAGCCCGTGCCTTGTGCCAGTCACTCGATTTTCTTCTCTTCCGCACAGGGAAGCATGTCCACCACCATTGAAATCATCGAAGGACTGCAAGGGAGGTGTCATTTCTGGTCAGATTGGCTTCGCTGTGCAGCGTTCAGGGAGCTGGTCAGGGTGGTTCGCATGAAACCAATGGTACTCCCGGTGTAACCCACGGAAACCCACTTCAGTCTGGTAGGACTATCAAGGACTATCAGAATCAAAAGAGATGGCCATTCTTGGAAAATGAAGAGTGTGAAACGTGAACAGCATATAGTTCATGATACATATACATATTAAATAAATAAAAAATATATATATGTAAATTACATACACAGTAGTTGTATTGCATATGTCCTTTGTGATCTGAAGTGGCAACAACGTTTAATTTTACGTAGCTTTACATTTGGGGACGCGACAGGTTGATTCTATGGCTTCGTGATGCTTCGTGTCAGGATGTACGGAGCGCACAAGCCGCCTTGGGCTAAAAAAGGCGATGCAGGTCGGCCCCGACAATTTGCCTGCAGGATCTTTACGTGTGACCTGTGCCTTTTGTCGTGTTTGTGTTTGTTTATTCGAAAAAACAGTTGTTTCTGTTTGTCAATAATTCAGCTTTGGGAAATTGCGAGCGTGGAGACAGGGTGGATGTATACAGCCGTGTTACCAGGTTCCTGGGTTCCTGTTTTCGTTTTTCGCTGTTCACCCACAAGTGCAATTGAATCAGCATGTCTACGATTGTCTACGCAAACATGTTTCAAGTACAGTATTGCCATATATTGCCATGCAGGCATGACCAGGCTTGTTTGCAACTTCTCAGTACTGACATTTTGCGATACGAACAAAAAAGCAACTTTTTGCATGGCTAAGGTGCTTGCATTTTATGGCCATTTAAAAACGTCGCAACTTGCAACATCGGTGAACACTTCAGAAGCGTTCGGAGCTCCAATCAGCTCCAGTTTTCAAGGGAAGAGATGAGCCTTTTCGAGTACAGTTTCAAACTGCCGACAGCTCACCGGTCCCGGCTCCAAACCTCACCAAACAGATTACAGCGAATGGGTGTTTTAGAATGCTACCTCGAAGACTTCTGGAAACTTCCCAGGACGGTGATACCAAGCAATGGATTGTGAGATATTGTGAGGAATGGCCTAAGATGACAAGACCAGTTTGTCACAACTTATCTTATGTCAGCTTGGAAGGGTTTGGGCAGATTCTTCGTGTTTTTTTGAGTTGCTTACTTTTGTACGGAAATCTGGAAAGTTGTTTGATAAGTTCGGATACCTTGGCCTCAAAATCAGACAGGTGTGGCCGAACGAAATCGTAGTGATTTGCGGTGAGTTGTGGAGAAGTTCCCAGCGCTGGCATCCCGCCGCACACTGTGCCCGTCCCGTGCCCCGCAGATCTATGGTGAGATCGACGCTTGTCACATGGGTGATCGAGCTGTGGTGACCTGAGATTCTGGCGCTGCAATGCTGCAATGCTGTCTACACAATGATGGGGAAGTGGTGACTGGATGACTGGATCTAACAGGTCAATACAGGTCATAGGCCATAGATATGTTTGACCTATGTTTGACATATGTTTGATATGCTGCCATCTTCGGTACCTGTTTCTTTGATCTTTGAAGATTTGAAGTCACAGCAGTGTCACAGCAGTGTCACAAAGTCTGCAGCGTCTGCTGCATTGCGCGTCCAAGGTTATGGGAGATAATTTCACTGAATATCCGCTGGTGCGATTCAAGTCCCAGCAGCTCAGCAGACAGTTCAGTCATGTTCAGTCGACTTGTGATCTATGTGGTTTTGCTATGTTTTGCTTCCCTATCCTGGCCCACCTTTTTCCTTGTGGAAAACTGTTCTTCCTGGTGGTGGTTACAATGTGATGCTGTCCAAGAAGTTGCAGGGTGTTGCAGGGTGTTGCAGTGTAGTTCTTGGAGTTTTGGATGCAGGACCGCAGCAGAGAATGCTCTCACTGCGTTGAAAGCGGGCCAGGCGCAGGGACTTCAGGACTCTTCAGGGACTTCGGGGAGTGCTCTTGATTCCTAGATCTGCTAAATCCGCTAGATCGGGAAGCATTACAAACTTCCATGAGAACGCGAGTATACGCGAGTATACGCGAGTTGAAGAATGTTGAAGAATGTTGAAGAGCAGTGCATCATTCTCTAAGACCTTGGCGCCTGTCGTGCTGTCACTATGTCACGCCAGAGCAGTCACTGGAAATGCCAGGTGTACCTTGATGGCATCCCACTAAAGGGTGAGTGGCGAGGAGGAACTCGCCGACCCAACCGCCGTGGCGAGGAAGTCAAGGCGATCGTGGAAATTTCTCAACATGTGCGTGGAAAATTAATTAGTGAACATTGTGAACATTGTGGACATGTGCAAAGATTACGAACTGTGTAACACGATATCTACAAGATGTTTGAAGATGCTTGCTGTTAGCTGCACATCATACAGCTGCTAATGTAGCTGCATTGCGACGTGAGGAAAGCATGCCACCACCCGCACCAGTAGACGCAGCAAGCTCAGAACTGTGTTCAAGATGGGGGGAATTTTTGATAAGAAGAGTTTCAGAGGTGGAGTGGAGCGTATATCTTCGATTGAAGAGCAACGAATCATTCAGTAGAGATCAGTAGAGGATTTGTTCTTCATGTTTTCCACTCACACCCATTCCAACTATGTTTCTGTTCGCAATAGAAGCTTTGGATGTTTTTTTTTTCAAGAGGTGCTATAGCCCTGTAGCAGCAGCTCTGCGTCTTTCAACAAGTTTTGGATGCTTTCGGTAGTTTGCGTGCTCCAAGTGATCCTGATTGTGTGACTGTCGTGTATGTGACCCGTGATGGCCATTGATTACCTATGTGACACTGTCCAATGTATATATTATATTATATATATACAGTATATACATATATCTATGGCACTATTCTATGTATATTATGTATATTTATATATTCAGTCCATCCAGTCTATGGCCTGCAATAGGAGACCACGAGTCGTGACCTGAAGCCCGAGAGCCGCGAGAAACGCCGCAGTGCGTCGACACGGCGCCGAAAACGCTCTCGCAGCCGCAGCCGAAGCAGGCGATGAGCTGCGGCAACGGTACCCCTCTCTGCCAAGATTTCAACAGGACGAGAACTTGAATGGAATCAATGGAGTCAATGGAGTCTAGATAGAGATTAATTAATTATACTTTTATACTGTATATACTAATGATTATACGGTATACGTCATTGCCATGCTTTAGCTGCAGTTTGACGGCCAACGTTTGGATCCTAACGTATTTTGTCACCAGTAGCCACAAAGGGCGTACAATTGCCTTCAGAAACTGAATATCATTGCGTTGCCTTTGTTTGATGGCCGCAAGGAGTGCCTGTTATGCCCGAAGGAAGTGTTAGAGTCTTTTGCGATTTTGATGTCGCTAGTTTGAAGATGTTTGAAGATGTTTGAAGGGGAGTTTTTGATTGAGTTTTATTTTGCGAAGTCATGAATATCACCAGAGATGGCATCGGAAGCAACAGTCAATGTCTACTTGGGCAGGCGCAGGCGCAATGCAAGCCCAAGGAAGGAAAAAAGTGAAAAGACTGCGGTGGGTGTTGGTGTCGGGAATCCAAGCTTTGAGTCGGATTTGAAGTTTAAAAGACACGGAGCTCAAGAAACCTACAAAGTGCACAAAGAAACAATAAAGAAATGAGCCGACAGGCTCGCAAGAATGCCCGGCAGTTAACTAGCCTATAGCAAAAAATTAAAGCAACAAACCACCAAACCGACCAAACAGACACGCATTGTTCGGAGAATGTTCAGAGAGCTTTGGACATTTTGATGCTTTGTTATGTTGTTCAACATGTTGTTCCATGTTGTTCCCCCGTCGTGCGCTGAGTCACTCTCCATCAATACACTGGCGGCACTCCTGGGGTGATGCCGGCAAATTTCACATAATTTCACTGTTCTTTGACGCCTCAAATTCGCGCTGACTTCAGATGTTTCATATTTCATGATTTTCATGATGCCGCATGTCGCCATTCTTTGGCAAATTGAATCTTGATTCCGCACTGTGAACAACTGGACATTTTTGGCAAACGCGAATAGGCACATTTTTTTTCCAGTTTCACCTCTTTGCATTCAAAGCTGGGCACAGCAATGATTAACAATCACATACAATCACTGCATCCTGTTACAGGGTGTGACTGCATTGACGGAAGACTGATGTGTTTTCTTGGGCGAATTGGACAGCAGGCTACCGGAGAACAAAGACGCCGGTAATGCAGAGTCTCAGCTGTCAGACAATCCATTGTATCGATTACCCGGCTTGTTTGACAACAAGTTTCGCTGAGAGTTATTGTCAGCCAAGAGTTCGCTGCTTTGAGTTGCCCAGGTGAAACGCAATGTGATATATATATATATATTATAATATTATATAATGTGTATTATATGTATATATGTATATTATAATGTTATGTAGTGTGTATTATATATATATATGTATACTATGTATATTGAAATGTATTGACATTGTGACATATATTGAAATACGACACGCATGATCGGTCAGATACCAGACAAATATGCTGTAGAATGCTGTAGATGCCCATGAGATGTGCCAGGGCCCAAATGATTCTGACTTGGCGCAGCACTTCGGGTTATGGGATCCGCAGAGACATACCTTGAATCTCCGTGCGCTTCAGTCACCGGTCATAGGTTTGATCCCCTGAATTCATCGGAAGGTGTTTGAAGGATTCAAGAATTGATAAGAGTGACATAGAGTGACATAGAGTGACTGCATTCAACACTCATCACGGAGACACTACGGAGACACTCATGTTCCTGCGGCAGTCCGGTGCACTCCTCTGTCAAGAGACTCGGTATGCCTGGAATTGCCTGGAAACAGGCTAGGGCGGCTAGGACTTAAATATGGAGCTCTTGCAGTCTGCCGGCGCAGGTGTGTTTTTTAAGACCTTGCTAAACGACCAAACCCCCTATTTTTGTCAAATGCTGGTAGAAGGCTGCGAAGGTAGTTGAAGGACTCAGCAGGACTCAGCGGAAAAGCTGAAAAGGACGCAGCAACTCTCGTCAAATCTCTCGTCAAATTTGCGAAACCTGAAAGTTGCCCTGCAAATCCTCGTCATTCGTAGCGTAGCTGCGTAGCTTGCTGGCCAAGATTGGCCAAGTCATCGTCCAAAGGTGCGAATTGTGGACTCAGCCACTGACGGCGTTGCGGCAGAGGCAACATGGGATGGTGCGATGAGATGCAATGAGTGCAATCTGTGTGCAATCTACGTGAAGCATTAAAAACAACGATGACCAACGATGACCAATTGTGACATGTGACATCACGTGACCAATTGTGGCATACCAATGTGATATATTTTTGGAGCGAGCATGTCTGAGGTCCAATTTTTTTGATCACAATAAACTCAATTACAGATTACATATGATATCATATGATATCATATGATTATATAAATAATAAATATATTAATATTATTATATATATATATTAATATTATACACTAAAGCTTGGAAGACCTGTGCAAATTACCGGACCTAGCTTCACCTAGGCGGTTTCTAGATCTGCGAGGCCCAACATCGTCAGAATCGGGCAGAGGAGAGCAGACTCAAGGCACGACAGACTTGTGACGCAAATTCCATAAGATTTGACGCTTTGCTTCAGCTTTGGTCAGGAATTTGGTCATTTTATCGGATTACTTTTCAGTGACTCAGTGACTCAGTGCAAAAAACTTCTACAGAACTCTGTAAGGATTGACTCTCTGCCTATTTTGCATTATTTTGCCCCTTAGACATCCTTAGACCAGTTCAGAGTGGTCAGAGTGTTCAGAGTGCCTGCATGGGTCCCATGGGTCCCATGGGTCCCATGGGTCCCACCAAGGTGCGAGGATTAGCAACTGGCAGCGAGTTTAGCTCGACTCAGGTGACCCAACCTGCAGCCTGCACTGATGGCTTTGATGATTTTCATGGGTGAATCAGGTTGCGGTTGCGCGTGCAGACCATCTGTGTATTCCACATACTACAAATATCTACAAATCTGGACAGCAAAAGTCACATCTAGGAGGATGTGCTAAAGTAGAGATGCCCAGCAACAGCGGCGGTTATGTTTGTACATAACTTTCATGGGGGAACATGACTAGTTTTTGATAGTTTTTGTGCATCACGGTTGCACATTTTGCAGGTCCGTTTCTGGTAACGCAAAGAGTAGAGAACATGTGGAGTACGCGTGGAGTGTGTCGTGTGCCGTCCAGTCGAGTGGACCGAGCCAATCAGAGCATGACGCAGAGAGCTGCAGCCTCAGACTCGACAAGACATTTGAGGACGGAGCTCTGGTTTCGACGGATTTTGACTCAGGTCTGGTGAGATTTGTGTCCCAGCAGATATACAATGATATGCAGTATTTTTGCAAAATTCATCGTATTGTTCGTATTATGATGTTTTATGTTGTGTTACATGTCGGTCTCCAGTTCCTCAACTTTGTGCAAGGCAGCGATGACAATTCTGACTTGTATTTCCAGCAGGAGACTGCAACTTGTTGGTCACCAGTGCACAGTGCATACAGATCCGTCCATTCAGTGTGCATACAATCGTAACATATCGTAAGTGCACTAATCAATTATGTAATTATGTCATGTCTTTCCATTTGTGGCTACAGTGACAACATGATTCGCATGATGGTGTTTTCACCGGGGCTGGGGTCGCTGGGGACGTTTCCTTGTCAGTCTCAAACCCTGGCAGCCCTGGCAGGATTCTGGAAGTGAGCCTTTTGAAGGAAGTCCCAGTTAGCTGGACCATGAGAACCAAAGGTCCAGGTAGCATTCCAGATTTCAATAGATTCCAGGTACAAGCACTGTAGAACTTGTCTTTGGCCATTTCCATTTGCCGGATGGGAAAAAGGATGGAAAAGTGGCAGGGGTTGGATTCCGCGAGATCCTAGTGAGCAGAAAACAGTGGAGCAACTTGTAACATCTTGTAACAGTTGTACGCATTTAAAGCAGGTGCAAATTTGTGCATGGCACGACCCCTCAACCACATGAGATACCAGATTTGCGTAGATAATCATAGATATGCATAGATATAGGCCATCGCCCCGCAAGGAATTTCCGACGTACCAATGCGATGCAATAGCTGCAAGATGAAACGTGGGCATTACCGCTTGGATGATTCCTCGTGATTGTTTATGATGATACCGTAATGATACCGTAATGATTCCTCATACTATCTCATACTTCATGCTCCGGCGGGTCCGGAACCTCTACCATTTTTTTTCAGGCCATATGTCCATATCAGTCTCACATTGTCTCACCTAAGTCCAAAGATACAAGACTTAGATTGTGAAGGATCACAAAAGCAACCCAGTGCTTAGCTGTCCTTGAACGAGGCAGTATGTTTCTTTCAGTGACCGGAGGTATCATGAAACACCCAAAGCACGCGAAACATCTCAAAACTCGGTCCACTTTGAGTCTCGAGTCGCTGGCTGTGGACCTTTGTAGCTGAAACAGCACCAGATAGGACAGCTTAGTGTGAGTCTACCTTGAGATAGCAATTGTGCTTAGATGTGCTTAGTCATAGTCCAAGTAGTCTTCGTCTGGCTCGGGCAAAACGCTACTGCTCTTGGGAGGTTCCGGCTCAGACTTAAAACGTGTCCTCGCTTGCGCGTTTATCGGACACGTTTCAGGTTGGGCCTGCAGTGAGCATTGCTTTGGGAGACCACTAGAAGCATGTTTTCCAATGCCGCTGTCATTTTCCCATGTTTCTTGATTGACTCTATTGTCAGTTATTGTATGTTATTGTATTCTTCGTCACTCTTCGTCTTCAAGCAAATATCGTGTTGCGGTACGAGATCTTGAGGATTCGGTGTGAGCATTGGGAAGACAGAGACATTGCACCGGTGCTTCGCAGATCCATGGGGGCCAAGTGCTGTGCTGGCGAGGAGGCGGAAGTCTTAGTGTGGACAGTGGACGACAGTGGACGACAGTGGACATCAGTCGGAACCGAGATTGCCAGAGTCAGGTTGATCCATTTCGATCCACATTGATCCCATGAAATGATGTTCAAGACATTTCAAGACATGTGTTTATTTAATATGTCATACATTATGGCCTTTGGCCACATAAAGAGAATCTCTTCGACAAGTTTAGGATGTTTTGTAAAGTTTGCCAAATGCTGCCCGGACCTGTGAAACAATTAAGGAATCGCATGATGGCAATATCACTGAAAGCAAGCCAAGGCTGACCCGTGCTGAAGAGTCCAAGGGTCATAAGCTATAGATAAATAGAAATGAAATAAGCTATACAGAAGCTATATTACCTGTCCTTGTGTCATGATTTCAGACGCAGTTTGTCACAGTGCGGAGCCGTATTGAAATTCGACATAAACTGTATCCAATCTGTATCCATAGTACATTGAAGATCATTCAAGCAGGATCAGCAGGCCAAGGCCATGATTCAAACTCTCTTCACACCTGAGACCGGAGATTTCATAATGAGGAAACATGCTCACGAAGGCATACGAAGGCTTTAAGGAAAGCTGCGTTTCAATCGTGTGGAAAAACGCCATTGGACTATTTGGACCGAAGATGTTGAGAAATTTGAAGAAACTTGAAGAAACTTTCATTCCCAGGCCTATGCGCGAGGAGATCATTCAGCAGACGCAGGCTGGTGAAGCGCTGCAAGGGAGTAAAGTCTTGTTATGATGTTTTGTGATATCTAGCAATATCTTGCAATGTTATAATTATATAATATTATAATGTCTGACTGAGTTGGACTGTCTTATGATTCAAGTCTTATGACGTGTTGTGGATGTGTTATGGTAGTTTGTCAGAAAAGCATATGCCATGCCCAGCCATTATGCCTTTGCACGCCCAACGTGTCATGACACGTCCGACGTGACAAAATCACGCAAAATCACGGTTTGGGTTTTGGCAGGATGATGGCCGAGAGGCAGCTTTGGGTCTTTTGGGCAGCTTTTGACATGGACCTTCTGCATCGATGACACGCATAATTTGCCGCATAATATACGGTAGACATGAACCTTGTAGCATGAGATTTGCATGAGAGCAAAGGAAATCAGGGTCCAACCTTTTTGTTCCAAAAGTCTATAGTGTCTTCAGGTAGATAGACATTAGGATGACAGACGGTGGAGTGGTAGTCAGGGAAGGAAGTGAGATGAAGGGAAGATAATATCTCGACCATTCTTGACCATTCTTGACTACTGATTATCCTCAGGAACGGCGCCAGGGTCGGTAGGCTTGCGGAGTCTGTCTACACAGTCTACACGTGCAGTTTGGGAGACAACTGGGAGACAACCTAACAGACTATAACAGACCATAACAGACCATAACAGACCATAACAGACCATAACATTTTGAAATTTTGGTAGTAGACACTTGCGCGGGCCTGTCCGTCTGCTAGGGCCTGTCGATCCCTGCCATCTCACGGAAAGGGTGCCTTGGTCCAACCTATGACTGTCAACAGCGTGGTATAAGTAAACGGTGCATTTTCCGCACCTTTACAAGCTTCTAAACAGGGGCACACTTATCCATGAGCGGTTTGGGAAATGGTTGAGAATGTTCAGAGATTCTCATGGAGCAGAGAATGTTTATTTTCACGACCCCGATGGAACATACCCTGTTTGATTGGAAAAAATTGAAGCCACGGGTCTTTACGTCCAGCTCAGCAATCTAGTGCATGAGTTGACACTAGCAAAGAGAGGATGGATTCATGGGTCAAGGGATCATCAGGGGCTACCCTGGGTGTTGTGCATTCTCGTTAGGAACATTTGCCTCTGCATGCAATACAACATTCAGATAAACTTTCTTCACTTTGGACCACCCCGATATTCCCCTTCAGTTGTCTCCCTTCGAGCGTATGTGGCATATAAAATGCATATTTTCTGTTTCTGCTTGACATGTTTCGAAATGCGTTTCCTATGCCACTTTGATGAGTCAGAGCCAGGGAGCCGATGGAATTCGACATCAAAGTGACAAAGGCGCGGCGGAAACGCTTGACGAAAGCTCGCTGTTGGGATTTCTTACTGTGTGGATTATTCTGGACTGGTGTGAAGTTCGGAGTTGTGGATTACATAGCTGTGGGATGCTGTGGGTTCTATGTGTTGCTTTGAATGTCCATCTCTCTGATTGTCTCTGATGCGGCGCTACTTGTAGAAGAGTCTGCACAATTGCATATCGCAGCACTGGAGCTTCCATATGTTGATCATACCTTGAGCATACCTTGATCAGATATGCATTATACGCGCTCTCACGTTGTTTCACGATGTTTCACGTTGCGCCAGACCTACGGGAAGTCAAGATTGGGCATCGATGTAGATCTAACTGATGGCTTTGGCCTCCTTATTGACCAGGCAGCGGCCGCGAGAACTTGGCTTTGAGGTTTTTATATGGTTTAATTACAATTTTGTCAATGTTTAAAAGACGTTTTCAAAGATTTTCTAAGAGATGAAAATTGTGAAAGTGAAATAGAAAAAGCATTGGGTGTACAATACATTGACCAAATCACCGTAGATCAAAGTTGACCAAACAATGATACAGGATGCTTTCATTTCTTTAGTCATCAGTGGCTGTGTTGCGAAACCAGACATGTTTGGCACAACACTGTGGAACAGTTTTAAGACTTAAGAAGTTTCACCCTAAATCTCTGCTTGCTTGTTGATTTGCTTCTTGATCTCTCAACCGAGGGTAAGAGCTTGCACCGTGCACTGCTCGCCAATGATTGTCAGTCCAGAGTCCAGATATATTTTAGATTTGAGATCATGTATATAAATTTATTTTAGATGCATAGACTGTCAAATGTGTGTGGTTAATGAGTCATGAGTCTTTGATCGTGTCTCAGGTTGGTGAGGGACTTGTCAAAGACTGGAACCAGGCACGTGTTTGACTTTTCAGATCTTTCGGTTGCACTTGAAACTGTCAGAGTCTGAATCTACAATAGTCTACGCCTTTAAACTGGCAGACACAAAGGGCTATGCAAGGACCACTCTTTCAGACATGCTGCAGTTGCATCTTGCATTTTTCGGGGATGGTGTGTACATGTGTCATCAACGTGTCTACGACAATTTCACGCACTCACTTTCCGGCAGAACCATCCAGAGCTCGCAGCCATGAAGGGGGACAGGCCAGGTGACACCACCACAGCCCATTTGTTTACGAAATGAGCAACACAGGAATTACAGAAATGAAATGGAATGATGATAATTAATGAACATATAATGTACATTTGCTGTTTTCACCCGGTTCACAAAGATGCAAAACATTTTTTTGGGAGCTTTACCCGAAAAGGCTGAACTCACAAAGAAGGGTACGTGGAGACGAATACCTTTGAGGGTTGCAATACACACTCCCACTGTACAAGAAAGCTGCACGGTTTGCTGCAGGCTGTAGCGCTCCAAGAAAGGTACGATGATGATGATGATGATGATGATGATCATGATGATGATGAAGACGAAGAAAATAAGATGAAGATGAATGACGATGTATGATTGCTCAGGATTGTGGCCGTAAATGGTATGCGCGGCGACGCGGCACAGATTACTGAGGCCCGCGACCATGGCTTCAATGCAAAATTGAATTTCTCATGTGAGCACGTTGACATATGCTGAAAGAGTTGAAGTGTCCTTTCACTTGACCACCATTCGATTACGGCAATTTTGACGTGTGGCAAAAACCCTGTAACTTTCCAAAGACTCAGAGGTCTTGACATGTCTTGACCACAATCTAAAGACCCAATTCGGCTGTTTTATCTCAAGTTGCTGCACGACACATCACGACACCAGGTTTGTAAAAGCCAAGCTGTTTTGCAGCTCACCGTTCAAAGGACCTGAGCTCGAATCTCAGACAGCAAACAGGTTAAGCAAACAGGTTAAGCAAACAGGTTAAGTAAACAGGTTAAGTGATGTTAAGAGATGTCAAGTGTGCAGACCAACAGATCCTAACAGATCCTAACAGATCCTGGCAGAAACTGATCACGGTGTGCGATGCTATGGTAGTTGTGTGTTGAGGCCGTGAGGATAGAACGAAGCAAGAAGCAGAAGCAGAAACCAACATAATATGAAAATAGATGAAACACGAACCATGTTTCAAAAAAGAGTTCAAACTTGTTCAAGAGTGTTTCTGTTAGTTTTCTGTCATTTTGCATCATTTTGTGCTATGTTCTGTGGGCAGAGTATGCTCGGGATATCCGGAATCTGTGGGTTCCTTTTGGGATTGCCCCAGGTGCCAAAGAGCTCACCTCGGAATAGTGAAGCCTCCCATCGCATGCATCTCATGGCGCTAAAACGCGCCACTCAGCAATCAGCACTGAGCATTCTCGTTTCAAAGTGCATGCCATGCTGCATATGCTCTGTGGATAAAACATAAATAAAACTAAAGCCGAAGGAAAAGCCAAGTGCATTAGAATATTCTCTTGGGCAGTGCTGCGCTTCGGCCGGTCCTGAATTGGGATCCGCTCAGTGGCGAAAGATTCCATAGGCATGCGTGGAGGCAAAAAGAATCTGGTCAAGGTAAAGTTTAAAGATATTGATATTGTGGATTAGCGCCAATCATGCACCATATGTATGTCCATATATATTATTTGGACACACCATGATGCACCTGAATTTCTGAACTAAGTCTTCTCATGTCCATTTCATCAGATGCACCTTTCTTTAAAATTTCCATCTCCATCCAATGCCCTTGTCTCCCACAAGATACGACAAGAATCGACGCGGTTTTGAGATGCAGCTGGAAATCAACAAAAACCACATATATGTGACATATATGTGACATATATGTGACATATATGTGTTTGAACATGTGTGAACAGTTTGATATCCGTGTACTCTCTGTATCTCTTTGTATCTTTCTGTACTCTGCATTTTTTGGCTACAGCAAAAAAGCGCATTTTCCTAGATGCGCCAAGGCTTGGAACCACGGCTTGGAGACAAAATCGGAGACACGTCGTGCATGCGTACTATTTCTTATATGATAAATATGAATTATGCATATAAATCAAAATACATGTATATATCATTATATACAATTATAAATATGTCTATATATATAGTTATATATATATATGTATAATTATATATATATACATATCATTATATATATATCATTATATGTATATAGATATATCATTATATATATATAAGTATATATATATATATATTATATGTAGACATGTACGTTGTTTGTATGATACACTGTGTGTAATATCATTGTTTTTACATATATCATTATATGTCTACGGAGTTCCTTAGGGATCCTTGTATCGTTTGAGAATATTTCAGTCAGGGGGATGGGAGTGCTCTCCTGCAACTGGACCAAAGGTCACAATGTACGGCCTGTCGCTGGGGGAAACAGATGATGAGGAGGCATGCGTGGCCCAACATCTAGCTTTCGAATGCTGTAGATGAGTCTGTTTGTATTCTTTCAGTGTGCCTTTGAAAATCATTCATGTTTTTTTCAATTAGCAAACAACATGTGAATGAAATGGATGGATTTGTGTCAGGATTTCTCTGCTGACAGTGGATGGATTCCGTGGCACAAAGCTCAGCGATTGAGAGGTCAATTCAGCAACAAATCTGGTTTCGGCAGACATCTGCAGGTTCTGTGGATTGAAAGGGCACGAACTGTTCGCGGAGGTGGAGGAAGAATACGCAACTCAGAGAAAATTCATATTACCATCTTTCCATATCTTTCCGGTCTTTCTGCATGTTTGTCCACGTATTTGTTATCCTTGTACACAAGTACAAATAATGCGCTGGTCATGTGCATTGCTTTCAACCTTTGAGTCTCGTCTCTTTGTTTCGCATTTTTGTGATCCTTAACTATTTCTGGTTCGTTTTGTCTTCCAGTTCCACACAGCTTGCTTTGGGACTCAGGTCAGGGACAACTTTAATCTCTATGGTCTGAGACAGTTCGGGGCTCGGATACCATCCATGCCTGGAAGTGATTCAGTAGTGAGAGCACCCGTATTAAGATGTCTCAAGTCCACACGTCCAAGACAGCTGCAGTTACGCCTTGGCAAGCCAAGGCGCTTTCAGTTCTACGAGCATGCTCTTGAGATGATCTTGTCCTCAGAGGAGCAGTATGGAGCATTGTTTTCTTGACTGGCAAAAGCTCGGAGTCCGGATCCGGAATGTTTCAGATGTTGATGAGTTATGATTAGTTGCCGGAGTCACTTTGTGTGGCAATGGTAGCTGTAGAGTTTGGATGTGTGGCGCAAGAGACAACCCACAAGCCCCATGCAGGCACCTGAGGATGATGACCTGGCCGATGCCGAGTTTCTGGAAATCTACAGGTGCCTACCGAAACAAAAAACATATAGCAACTGGTCTTTGTATAGTTTTGAAATTGTTTTGAATATATATATATATAATTATAATATATATATATATAATATATAATATGTTATATATATATATGAGAAGAATAAAGATGTAGGAACACGTTGCCTATGGCGGTGCTGTAGAACAGTGCTGACAAAGCAATGATGACTTCGCTCTTTGGTCCTGGATCCTCTTGTGAACTCTGGTGGTAAACGGATCCTGTGTTGCCAAGAACGGCTAACAGGTTGTAACAGGTTGAAAAAGGTTGAAACATGTTGAAGCAGTTCATTTCAGTATCTGATTCCTGCCGGCCTGCTCAGGGATGCCAGTGACTTGTACGGTCTTCATCTCAGGAAAGCAAGGAAGCAGCAAAGAGACAGGAAGTTGCCTAAATCACAGGCATGGAGAACGTACTTCGTATGTCTTTGTGTAGAGAGGGAATACAGCAAAGTTGAAACTGCAGGCTAGAACAGGAAAGTAGGTCGGAAGATGTTCGGGGATGTGATGTCACCTAATTTCCTGGCGAGTGTGCAAAAAACAGTACATCCCAAGACCAAAACATGAACTGAGAGACGAAGGATGCGCAAGAACAGAAGACAAAACAGAAGAGACTGAATTCCACGGCACCGTGATGCGTCTCATAAGTTCCTGCGTTTCTGTGTGTCTTTTGAGTGTTTTGCAGAATCTGAGCACCACTTCACATGTCACTAGCATCACTGAAACGAAACCAACTGTGCTGAGCACAAAATTGTCAGGTCAGACCAAGCATAAATAGAGCACGCCATAAGCATGAGCTGAGACGACAAATCAGGAAATCACCTACAGCAAGAAGCGGCAAGTATCCTTTTATCCGTTCCCATTTGCTGACTCTGAGTCTCATTATAGAATTCAAACTGTGCCATGTTTCTCGCTTTTGGACTGCCATAAGGTCTTATTCATGCGCGGTATATTGCCTCTCCAAGGGGCCTTCAGGCAAGTAATCTTGACTCAGAGATATTGAGAGAAGCGGATTCCAAATCTGTGAGCCGGGATGTGAGCACTTGCTTTGGATATGCACGAGGCGATGCGTGACAAGTACCTGAAAGGGGTCTTCGGGACTTGCCCCCGGGTGCTTTGTGACAGCACTGGACTTAGATGGATCTTAGATGGTGAGCAGTTTTTGCGCAGTCGCAGTCTATCCCTCGTCGCAATTGATGTCTCGCTGTGACGCGAAGAGGTCTCACATTGCGTTTTCGAGTTTTTGTTGAAACTGTCGCGCAATTTTTGTGATATGTTCTTGACTTTTATGGTGAAACTGCCGCACAGCAACGGCATCCCACAGCAGGACCTCGTTTCCCTTCACCAGTTTCGGTCAAAACATCACTTGATGCTTGAGGGGCTAATGTTGTTTAAATGTTTATGTACAGTCATGTTTATGTAATTAGTGTTATTTTAACAGTAATGTTGTGATGTTTATGTAATGTTTATGTAATTAATGTTCATTTAACAGTAATGTTTATGTGATGTTTATGTAATGTTTATGCAATTAATGTTAATTTAACAGTAATGTCTATGTGATGTTTATGTAATGTTAATTTAACAGTAATGATTATGTAATGTTTATGTAATGTTTATGCAACGTTTATATAATGTTTAGGTGATGTTGATGTGACCTTGATGTAATGTCTATGTAATGTTTATGTGATGTTTATATATGTTGGTTTAACAAGTTCAATGAGTTTTATAGATTGTCATGGGTTTTGATTGTGGAACATCGTGGAACCGCTGGTTGAGATCTAAGTTGCACCGTACCAAGGACAGCATACGCTCCCAATGGGCCTGGCTGAAGATCTCCGTGCTGCGCAGGTGAAGATCTTTTGCCCCAAATGCGAGCAGGCCATGACACCGATGCGGATGCGGGATGGAAAACACATGATGAAGATGATGAAGATTGAAAAAATGTGTTCAAGCAGCGTTAAGCGTAGTTTCTCTTTGTCAATTTCATGACTTTTCCTTGTGAAAAGACATCCAAATTAGATGAGTCTTGTCAGAACTGGCTTTCTGTTTGTTCTAAGCAATCTGAAATCAACATGGCCATTGCTTAGCAAAGCTTTTGGATATTGAGCCATTTGAATTGCCAGAGGTCTACGCAGCCAAGAGCAAGTACAGAGAACTTGATGGAGCTTTTTTTGGGATGTCACTCTGGCATGTGCTGTTTAGATCTGCTTGGATCTGTTTAGTTGAAGTCAACTGTGTCTGTCTATGCCCTGCAAGGAAAACCCAAGTTGCTTTGAATCGGTGCCAGGTCATTCCCGCAGATCTTCCTTCAAACATATCCAACTCTGCTTCCATTGGAAGTACCGAGGCACCCAGCGCGTGAAGCCATGTTTCCGTTTTTTCCAGTATGGTGAACATCAGTTCACAACTCGCTGAATTGACATGCGTACCCACATCTCTATACATTGCTATGCATGTTTGAAATTGTATTCTCATGCCGCGAGAGTTGCAGCATAAACCTTCGAACTAACAATTCTAAGAGATTCCAGGCAAGACAGTCATGCTATTGATAAAGCTGTTCGCATCGTTCGGCTTCAGGCCCTTTGTCCCTCGGGTGTTTGGTATCAAACTCAGATTCATGACGATGTGATTGTGATGGAAGTTTGCATTTGTCCATTTCTGTTTCCCCAAGCAGTGTGTCCACATTGAAGGGTTCTTACGGTCAGTGTTAAGGCTACGTCAGGGTATGCTCTCTGGCCTCCGACTTTTTCATTGCAAATTCTCGCATAAAAGTTCCCTTCTGAGATGTCCATGTGCATTTCGACTGCGCAGGCTCGCAAAAAATGTGGGTACCGGTTTTGTCTGTTTCGATGGTGTCATTTTACTAGCGCGCCGTGCTCGTTTTTTGAGCAATGTCCATTTCATGCGGCAGGCATGCGATTTGGGAACAGTTTGAGATATTTTGAGGTCCAGCACATCGTTTTCCGTGACAAGTGCAGGACATCGGGCATTTTTAATCCGCGTGGCAGACGTGGCACTTTCTGGACGTTGCTACCCTCTCTGCGCTTCGTGCGTCTCAGATCGCCACTCTCGCTGTGGCACGGTGCTCGTTTTAGCCGATTCTCTGAGATCCTGGTAAAAAGATTTACAAATTCTCTGGAAGGTCCTTCTCTGGTGATCTTGCAAAAGTTTCACGGTGCAGTCTTAAAGGTCCGAAATAGGTGAAGCTCTTGACGAAGGTCTTGCAGAGGTCCTTGAGAGCAGATGTGATGAAGATCCTGTTGGCATCTTCTAAGAGGTCCTTCCATGCTCTTGTACAGGTCCTTATGAGAAGATCTTGCGAAGATCCTGCTGGCATCTTCTAAAGGTCATTGCATGATCTTGTACAGGTCCTTATGAGAAAATCTTGCGAAGATCCTGCTGGCATCTTCTAAAGGTCATTGCATG